>Ga0256404_1001803_pt1 | contig 49808 bp, 56 predicted proteins | sample RumenRJG_01DNA_FD_185990 | JGI IMG/M metagenome (GOLD analysis project Ga0256404, IMG submission 185990) | Bovine rumen microbial communities from Lethbridge, Alberta, Canada - RJG_01 | ecosystem: Host-associated > Mammals > Digestive system > Stomach > Rumen | place: Canada: Alberta | collected...
ATTTGTTTTTTATGTGGATTGTATATTTTATAATCATTACCGTGATCGGAGGCTTATGGGCCTGGCATAGAGGTGAATGTGCTGAAGTCTTCGAAGAAAAGCAGGCAGAAGAAAATATTCATGCAGTTGACTACGTAAGCTCGCGTAATTAACTGTGTGAATTTACGCGGTTGCACGAAAGCATTTTAATGACTTTGCATGGGTTTCCTGCTGCGATACAATCTGCTGGGATGTCTTTGGTAACAACACTTCCTGCTCCTATTATAGTTCTAGCCCCGATAGTCACACCTTTTAGCACTATAGAATTTGCTCCTATCCATACATCATCTTCAATAACAATTGGCTTATGTTTGTATGGAATTTGCTCTGAAGATATTCTGTCGAGGCGACGCAACTGCCAGTTTGTATTATGAATATCACCATCCATAATGATGCAATTTGCACCGATATTGACATGGTCACCAATGGTAATACTTTCCGTTGCCCATATACATCCTCCACTGATACCACTTCTATTACCAATTATCAGAGAAGCCTTATCATCAACTTGAATGCTGCATCGCATATTCGAACAGAGGGGATTCATATTATCACCACTATTGATAGCAAAATCTTGTCCGATGTGGACAGAGGCGTCATTTCCAATATTTAGATAAATCTTGTTAACCATACGACTGCCCTTACTCAGTTCTCCTCCAAGTAATCTAAATTTAAGCCTATTCCAATACATATAGTAGTGGCGTTTTAATGGCCTGTCTAAATGGATAAGTTTATTTAATATTGCATTCTTCATAAAGAATATTATTATATGTACTAATGAGTGATTCTACGATGTCTTTTTTATCATGGCGTTTTTGTGCGACCGCGCGTGCATGATTTCCGATCTTTACGTTCAATTCTTCATCAGTGGCGAGACTATTAATAATGAATGCAGTTTGATAAGGATCATTTGCAGGAACTAAAAAGCCTGTCTTATCGTTTTCTATGAGTGATGGTATGCCACCAACATTAGTAGCCACTACAGGAACACCAAGTAATTGTGCTTCACAGACACTATTCGGACTGTTGTCAATATAAGAAAGATGTACATAGGCTGTTGCGGTGCTTAATTCTTTTTGTAAATCTTCAGCAGAAGCAACTCCCATAAATCTTATATTTGCGTCTTCATGCTTAATTTTTATTTTTTGTTCAACGAATTTAGGATCTATATCTCCATAAATTCGCCATTCAAAAGATAATCCGATCTCATCTTTCAGTAATTGAGCAGTCTTTAGCACAGTTTCATATCCTTTATAAAGAGGAGCAGATAGGGTAGAAATGATTTTGATTTTTTCAGGGATTGTTCTACATGGCATCCCATAAAACACATCTCTTAGTATCTCGCTACCATAATAATATTTAGCCAAAGGATTGTAGATTAACGTAATACGCTTATCCCATTCCGTACGGCCAATGAAATAACGTATATGTTTTATCATATCGATTTCTCTTATACCACGTCTTTTAAAATTCCTCAATTCAATATATCGTTTAAAAATATTCCAAGGATTACAATCCTTCCAAATATAATTGTGCTTTGAAATGAATGGAGGAAGATAGGCATTATAAGATGGGGTCAATATACCCTGTATATGTAAAACGACCGGTATTTGTGTGTGTTGTGCAACTTGTCCAAATGACATTTCGGAACCAAAAACTTCTATGACATCAGGTTTAAAGTCTTCAATGACTTTAAGAAATCGTTTAACCCATTCGGCTTCTTTTCTAGATTGTGACAGAAAACCATATAATCTGTTTATAAATGAGCCAGAAAAAGGATTATCTATAGGATAATAGGTAACACCATTACGTTCAACCTTTTCTGGCTGACTATTCATAAAGAATGCAATTCCTAATTCAATATCCTCTTTCTTAGATATTTCTTCTTCAAGAGAATATATCCATCCTCCTCCATTATATCCGCCGTATGATGCATAACGTGATGGCGTATTGGTAAACCATAAAACTCTCATTATTGATTTCTTTAGTTAGATATAATCATTTCGAATACGACAAGAGATACGAATGAACCTTTTGTCCAATAGCCTTCCAAGAATAATGCTGGTCAACATAGTCAACTAACACTTTACTGTCAGAAGGGTGTGTTATATTCTCTTCTATTTGTGTAAGAACGATCTCCTTTTTCATAGGAACCGTATTAATGAATCCTGAAGGAATATAACTATTGTCCTCATTATTAGAAGATATTATGATATTACATCCACAAGAAGCAGCTTCAAGTAATGCGTTATTAGCTGTATATCTTTTTAAAGGTAAGAACAAAACTTTACATTTTCGATATAGTTCTCTTAGTTCATCGTCTGATATTCCCGTTAAACAATGAATTCTATCATCTTGATGAACAGACTTTGTACATTCTTTATTTGCAACTATTGTAATTTGCCAATCAGGATGTTTTTGAAGAAAATCCGAATAGACTCGATCAGCCAATTCGTAATCTCGTAACCAATTTCCTACCGTTAACATCATATTGGTTTTAGTACATGATTTGTCTGGGCTATAATAATCTGTGAAAACTCCGTGAGGGATATATGTTATATTATCTTTTTGAGTTATTTGCTGGAAAAGCTTCAATTCTTTATCAGAAAGAAGTATAATTCCGTCAATACCTTTAAGATAATTTTTCCAGGTCTTATTATCAAACCAGCTAAATGGTTGGTGGAATGTACAGACAACTTTGCTTCCGTTAAATAAATGTTGCATCCTAGGTGTATATAGATTCTCACCATATATGATATGGAATATACACTTGCCTTTGAATGACAATAGTATCATCTTAAAAAGAAATACAGGAAAGAAAGGATATCCGAAAATCAATCTCATTGCACGTCGATAGCATCTTGCAAAAAAATTACTTGAAGCATGGGTCAACTTCTCGAAATATTTTTGACAATCTATATATTCGTCATAACCTGCATAATCTTTGACATGATTATATCCTGCATGTGTTCCTTTGTGATGTTCAAAGGCAAAGCCTATGCATATTAATTTTGTTTTTTTGTCCATTGCAATAATTAATTATGGTTTAATATTATTTGCAAAATTAGCTATTTCTTTTGAAATAGACGAATAGGTTATCTATAATTTGGGGAGGATGTCACTCTTTTCATTTCAGATTCTGTATATTTTATTATATTTTTGATTACATATAGACTTCTTTCAATATCTTTTATTTCTTTAATCAAGGATATAGATTTTTCCTAAAAAACGTTTTGGTGAAATAAAAAATAGCATTACCTTTGCAACTGTCAATTGGCAGTACTATAATTTCTAAATTTACGTTATTCATAGCTACAATAATTATTTATGTCAGATAGAGAGAATCTTAAAACAAAGACAATCAGTGGCTTCTTTTGGAAGTTTGGAGAGCGAATATTATCACAATTTATTAGTTTTGCAGTCTCGATAATACTTGCAAGGCTTCTTATGCCTAAAGAATATGGTGTTATAGCAATAGCTATGATATTTATTACAATCTCTAATGTACTTGCAACAAGTGGCCTTGGTACTTCATTGATTCAAAAAAAGAATGCCGATAACATAGATTTTTCTACTATGTTCTATTCTGGTATTATATTGTCTATCTTTCTATACTTTATTTTGTATACAGCATCTCCGTCAATAGCCAGACTCTATAATAATGACCAAATATCCCCTGTTCTAAGGGCCTTAGGAATCATAATTCCTATTTCGGCTATTAATTCTATTCAGCAGGCTGCCGTGTCGAGGAAACTGGATTTTAAAAAGTTCTTTTATGCTACGTCTGTTGGTTCTATCGTTTCTGGAATCATTGGAGTCTTACTAGCATATAAAGGATTTGGCGTTTGGGCTCTTGTCGCTCAACAATTAAGTGATAACATTATTAATACGTTAACACTAAACAAGATTATAAAATGGCGCCCATCTTTAGTTTTTTCTTATCAGCGATTTAAAGAGTTGTTTGGCTTTGGAATAAAGTTTATGTTTACTAATCTTATTGGAACATTTTTCGCTCAATTAAAGGGACTGATTATAGGAGCTAAATATACAGAATCAGATTTAGCTTATTATAATCGTGGTGAAAATTTTCCAGGTATCTTATCTAATAATATTGCAAATAGTATAAATGCCGTTTTGTTTCCTGCATTAACCAAAGTACAAGATGATTCTGATGAATTGAAGAAAATTGTTAGGAGGTCAATGAGGACAAGTTGTTTTATAATGTGTCCATTATTGTTTTTGTTGACAGCTGTGTCTAAGGAAATTGTTCAGATATTACTTACTGATAAATGGTTATTATGTGTACCCTTCATTCAGATAATATCCATAAGCTATATATTTAAAATATTTAGTATCACAAGTATTCAATCTTTAAATGCTATAGGTAGAAGTGATATACCACTTAAGTTGGAATTTATAAAAAAGCCCATATACTTATTATTAATTTTAAGTTCTATGTGGATCAGCCCTATCGCAATAGCTGTTGCTAATATGGTATTTGATTTTATTGAAGTTATTATAAATGCTTTTCCAAACAAAAAGTATATCTATTATACTTACAAAGAACAATTCCTTGATGTTGCACCTAATTTCTTGATTTCTGCAATAATAGCTTTTGTTGTCTTCTTAGTAGGCAAAATTCATATTAATATAGGCTTACTACTGGCCATTCAGGTGTCTCTCTATCTTGTTCTGTATATTGGATATGCTTATCTAACTCATAGTGAAAGCTATACATATATTTTGAATATCGCGAAGGATATTATTGTTAAAAAGAAAAATTAAATAAGATATGGATAATACTTTGTTGACAGTATTAATTACAACTTATAATCATGCATCATTCGTAGATAATATTCTACGTACATTTTTTGAATACCTAAACAAAGGGCTCGATTTCTCAATTCTAATTAGTGATGATTGTTCATCAGATAATACGAAAGAGGTATATCAAAAATGGAGTAAGAGAATTAAGAATATAGAGTATTATAGCCATGATAAAAACATGGGTATGGATGCTAACTTCAAAACTGCTTATTCTCACTGTAAAACGAAATACTGTTGGCTACTTGGTGATCATCGAATGATTACTTTTGAAGAGATGAAGTTGTTGTTAGAGGAGATCGGACAAGAAAAATATGACGCATGGATATTGAAAACAAGAGGAGAAAATTGTCTTCCAACTAAAATATATACAGATATAAACGTATTATTACGCGAAATTGGATACAACATAACAAATAATGCGTCATGTGTCATTCCAACTTCATTTTACCAAGAATATTGCTATAAGCGTTATATGGGAACAACCTTCTTACATATGGGTATATTTTTGGACAACCTATGCTTAAAGGATAGTTTCAAAGTAAAATACCTAAGTAATGTTTCCGTAAATAATATAAATATTCCTGGAGAAAATGGCACTGGTTGGATGAAACATCCTTTTCTTAATTTTGGACTGTGGTGGTATCAATTTGTAATGTCATTACCGAGTCAGATTGATTTAAAGACAAAGGAGTTCATTCTTAAAGAACATAACAAGATTACAGATTTGTTTTCTTATAAGTTATATATGCTTCATTAGAATCGAAAAATATATAAGTCTTCCTATCTTAAATGTCGTAAATATATTAAATTTATTGCGTATCGACCAATATGGTTTTACGACTTCACAATTTGTTACATTCCTGAGTCTGTTTATTCTTCATTGTATCAAATTGTTCATAACGTAAAGAGATTTCTATTTCACAAACGCTAATCGATCAAAATAAATAGGTATAAATCATTGTGATTGCTTTTATATCGTGAAAGTCTGTTGTTGCGTTATTAACTTGAATCCAGGATAGTTTAACGAACCTTAAATTCCTTAATTTTCACTCTTTAAAAAGTACTCATAATTCGAAAATTCATAATGAAAGAGGGGGCTGATTGTGAATTTAAGAAATATGAGTAAAATGTAACTCGCTGATTAATAATATGTTATGTTTTTGTGATTTGATTTCGCTATTAAAAAATACTAGGAAAGTAGGCTTTTTCAGTTAACTACGTTTGTCTATATTCCTATTCGTATTGGCTTACGAAGTTAACTTCGTAAGCCGATGAAGTTAACTTCGTTCGAGAAGTCTGTAGTTTTTGGCTCGATTTCCCTGTTTTTGGGGCTTATATTGAATCTAGAATTCGCTAGATGGAATAAAAAGGTGTTTACTTTTCTTTTAACAGATTCAAGGTTAAATCTTAAATTGTGTAAAAGAATCTCGTGAGAACTAAGATACGCGAGAGATAAAATTGCACTTTCTGTACACTCGCCTTGCAAATCAAACATTCCGGAGTCTTGATATGGAAAGTAGAGGGGGGCTCTGTTTATTTATTGCATTTTTTTGCTTATTGTAGTTGTAATAAAGTAAAATATAATTTGTGCCTTAATTTTGCTTTTAATTATTTCTTTTTGTGGATAAAAAGCAGTAACTTTGCAATTGTGTTAGAAATAACATGAGAAATGCGCTGGGGCGCTCATGGATGAAGTAAACAATCTGCGAGTTTCAGGTCTTCTAGTATTAATTATCTTGACTAAAATAAAAACAAAGATAACCTGTTGCTTAAATGTGGTATTGTACTGACCCCTATCTAGTAACTTTTGAAAGATAAAACTTCAAAAGGAGGTAAGGGTATATACAATAATATTTTAATGTATGGCTAAGAGTTATAAAAAACGAAATTTCTCTTTTCATATTATGTGTCGCCAAAATGCTTAAATCTGTAATATCCATAATCGTGGGAAATATTGCATTTGGCTTTAAAAAATCAATTGATAATGTTAGAGTGTAATATAAAATTTAGTATAACAATTCCCGCATATAAACCGAACTTTCTGAGGGAGTGTGTTGATAGTATATTGGCTCAAAGTTATAGTAACTTTGAGCTAGTTATAGTAAACGATGCCTCTCCGTATGATTTGGATAGTATCATTGGTTCATATCAAGATTCAAGAATTCGATATTATAAGAATGAAAAGGGGTGTGGAGCACTCCATGTCGTAGAAAACTGGAATAAGTGCTTGGAGTTGACCGAAGGTGATTATGTCATCTGTATGGGGGATGATGATAAGTTGCTCCCAAATTGTTTGATGGATTACTATCAACTCATTCAGAAATATCCGGATGTAGAATTGTTCCATTCTATGACAGAGATAATTAATGAGAAATCAGAAGTGACAGATCTGCAGCAGCCTAGACCAATTCGGGAATCTGTATTGTCAATGATTTGGTGGAGATGGAATGGGAGAGAACAGTTTATAGGAGATTGGCTTTTCAAAGCATCCTCTTTAAAAAGTAGAGGAGGGTACACCTACTTTGATTTCGCTTGGTGCTCTGATGATTTTTCTGCTATTTATGCAGCCCTAGAAAAAGGTGTCGTGAATACACAGACCCCAGGATTTCAGTATAGAAGGAATAGTTTGACAATAACAAATGATGTATCAAATACAAACCAAAAGTTAGCTTGTAGAATAAAGTCTTTAGAATTGTATAAGGAAATCTTGAAGGTAGAGCCAGAAGGAGCGCTTGATAGCATATATCATAAACTTCTATGTGATAATCTTTATAAGTTTCATTATAGGTTCATAATTGGTGATTTAGCAGTTGAGTTGCGTCATAATCATTTTAAAATATTATCTTGGCTCTTTGAACGAAAGCAATATCAAATAAGCTTGACTGTGTTGCTTAAGGCTTTTTATCAATCTATACGATGAAAAGATAAAAAGTAGTAGAGTCTTTTCATAATTGTATGATTTCTCTTATAGGGAGTTCAATAAGGTGTCATAGTAGATATTCTAAGGGAAAATAAAATATAAAATTGATGAAAAAAGATAAAGTTACAGTCGTTACAGTTGCGTATAATGCAGCAGATTGTATTGAAAAAACAATATTGTCTGTTATTGGTCAGACATATTCAAATATAGAATACATTATTATAGATGGAAAGAGTACAGATGGAACTTTGGATTTAGTGAATAAGTACTCTAAGAAGATCTCAAAGGTCATTTCAGAGAAAGATAATGGAATTTTTGATGCAATGAATAAAGGTATTTCTTATGCTACAGGAGATTGGATTATTTTTATGAATGCAGGGGATACTTTTTATGATGATAAAGTTATAGAAAAAATTCTTGAAGAAAAGATTGATGATAATGTTGGTGTGATTCATGGAGAGGTGAATACTACAAAAGGGATATTGAAAATGGTCCCTTTTTATAAGAGAAAACGGAAACTTGTACCAATGGGAATATGTCATCAAAGTATTTTTGTAAGAAATGAATTAGCAAAACGTATTCTATTTGATCGAAAATATAAGGTTGCGGCTGATTATAACATGATTCATAAAATTTATGAGATGGGATATAAGTTCTTGCATAAAGATATTGTTGTCGCAAATTATGATTTGAGAGGATTCTCAGCGCGAAATGCACTTCTACAATATGTAGAAACTGCAGAAATATGTATGGCTAGGAAGAATCTATCTTATTACCTATTATATGCTTTTGTTTTTGTAAAGTCGATTATAAAAAGAATCTTGATAGGATGAAAGTACTTCATGTGATTAATGGTTTACCAAGTGGTGGAGCTGAAAAATTAATCTATGATTATTCTAATCATTTTAGTAGTTCTAAATGCAATATTGAAGTTTTAATATTGTCTTCTAGAAATGATGTGTATTCAGATAGAATTCTTGCAAATGGAATAAAAGTTTATAAACTTTCTGATGGAAGTGTTTATAATCTTTTACTATTCTTTTCTTTGATTAAGTTCTTCATTTCCCATAGATACGATGTCTTACATGTACATTTGTTTCCATCTTTTTATTTTATTTCTATTTTAAAGGCTATTGGTGTTATCAAATGTAATTTAATATTTCATGAGCATAATACTAAAAATGGCAGAATAGTTTCTAGATGGTGGAGGCTTCTAGATAAAATAATATATAAGCAATATAAATATATCGTTTGTATTAGTGAAGCCGTAAAAGAGGCGTTGGTTAATGCTTATCAGTTGGATGAGAAGAAGTTGATCGTAATTAATAATGGAATAGATATTAAGTTTTGTTCTAAGGCTATCCCTATAAATAGAAATGTGATAGATAAAAGTATTTCTGAAGATGATGTTCTATTAATTATGGTCGCTAGATTTAATCCACAAAAAGATCATCAGACACTACTACAAGTAATGGCATTGCTACCTACAAAATTTAAATTAATATTATTGGGGGAAGGTGAGACTCTAGAAAAGACTAAGAAAATAGCTATGGATTTAGGCATTATTCATCGAGTTTTCTTTTTAGGTTATAGGTCTAATCCTTATTCTTATATTAAAGCATCAGATATCTTTATCTTATCCTCCGTTTATGAAGGCTTTGGACTCTCATGTGCTGAAGCTATGGCTTGTGGTATCCCTGTTATAGTAAGTAATGTACCGGGTATGACTCAGGTGGTAGGGAAAGCTGGTCTTGTGTTTGAAACTGGGGATAAATTTAAACTTAAAAATGAGATATTATCTATTACTGAAGATCCTATACTAAAGGAGAAAATGGTGAAAGAGGGTGGGTTACAGGTAGAGCAGTTTGATATCGATGTTATGATTCAGAAATTACTCAGACTATATAAAAGAACACTAGCATGAAAAAAATAATAGCTACATTCGCAAGTTTGTCAATTGTATTAGTACCTTTTACAGTTTGGTTCGCAATTTCTGAGTATTTAAGAATAAGCTATCTTTTGATTGCTATAGTTTTCTTTTTGGATATAATATATAGTTATTTTAATAAAAATAACAGATTGATAGTAAGACAAGCAAATACAGATCTTCAGAGATTTTATATGAAAGGCTTTTTGCTTGTAGTAGTTATTTCTTTTGTAATTAATTTTTTCGTTAATTTTCAGCCTAAATTGCTATCGAATTTCTTTGCGACAGTTGCTATTATTTTCTTATTATACTATTATTATTCTTCCTTGTTGGAAAAGTACTTGTCTTTTTCAGTATGTATAAAATATATGGCTATAAGTTGCGTGTTATTGATGTCGGTGATAATATTAGATTCCTTATTGGTTAATTTTGCCCATATTAAAATACATGATATGTTTTGTTTTGGTTACAAGGGAAATGCAGACTATTTTGAAAGATATATTTGGACGAGTACAGCTGCACCAACGGAGGAGCCTGGAGCGTCAGCACAATTTTTATGTGCTTTATTTCCTTTTGCTTTGTATTATTTTAAAGGTAAAAGGTTATGGATAATTATAGGATATGTCTTATGTTTGGCGTTCTTATTTTCAACAACAGGTATTATGATACTAGCAATATGTAGTGTACTTTATGTTCTTCTTTATTCTAGAAGAAGAATAAAGATACTTTTTTCTACATTTTTAGCTTTTGCTGTAGTTTTCACGACCTCATTATATGCTACTAATGATGATTTTAAATTATATGTGGATCAGTTAGGTATTGTGAGTAAAGTAACTTTTTCTGGTAAAAGTGAATCTGATTCTGATAGGTCTGAAGGTATGACATTAGCTTTAAAGGATGCTTTTGATGCTCCTGTGATTGGTAAAGGGCCAGGATATGGAAAAGCAATCCGAGAAACTGGATATCTTAGTACTTTTTTAGGTTTTATGGGGTGCTATGGTATTACTGGTGGTTGTTTGTTTATTCTATTTTGGATTACGTTTTACATGAAAATATTTAAGTTAAGAGGAATGATGCAAAAAGTATTTCTTTTTTCTTTTGTTTCAATAACAATTTCTGCATTTATTGGTGATACATTACATATGTTTCTTTTATGGTTTCTATTACCAATAATTAATAAAGCATTTAATGAACAGATAGAGGGTAATGAAATTTTTCTATTCAGTTGAAATATACAATTATAATATAAGGATACCTATGACTCTGTTTGATGTTTAGGTGTCTTCAATGATTTTATTATATGAAAAGAATATTGCATATTGTAGAACCACTTGCAGGGGGAATTATGAGTTTTCTACAAGACATAACAAAGTTACAAGTTTGTAAGTATGAAGTTTATATCATATATGGCATTCGCCTTCAGACTCCCCCAAATGTTGAGTGCTTATTTGATAAAAGAGTTCATTTGATAAGACTTGATTCTTTTAAAGGGGCTTTGGGTACAGTTTTGAATCCGAAGGCTTATTTTGATGTTTATAGGTTGTATAAACAAATTGATCCGGATATTGTTCATTTACATTCTTCAGCTTCTGGTTTTGTAGGAAGATTGGCTATACCATGTCGTAAAAATAAGGTTTTTTATACTCCTCATGGATATTCTTTTTTGATGCAGGATGTTTCGAGAGTAAAAAGAGTATTATATTGGTTGATAGAGAAAGTTTCGGCTCAATTAAAATCTACGACTATTGCATGTGGTTGGGGAGAATATCAGGAGGCATTGAAGCTTAGTAAAAAATCTACATTTGTAAATAATGGTATTAATATAGAAACTCTAACTCCATATGTGAAGGATGTAGAAAGGATTCATCCCCCAGTGAAGATATGTACTAGTGGTAGGGTTGTTTTCCAGAAGAATCCCAAACTCTTTAATGAAATTGCTGTATTATTACCTAATGCAGAGTTCTTCTGGATTGGAACTGGTGATATGGAATCAGAATTAACATCGCCAAATATCAAAGTAACAGGTTGGACAGATAGAATTACAGCTTTGAACATTCTTCAAAATGCAGATATTTTTATCTTAACATCTTTATGGGAAGGACTGCCGATTGCTCTCTTAGAAGCTATGTATTTGAAAAAAATATGTTTGATTAGTAATGTTATAGGAAATAGAGATGTTATAGAGTCTGGTCGGAATGGTATTATTTGTAATACAGCGGAAGATTATGTAAATGCTATAAATGGTCTTGTTAATGGTAGCTTGGATGGGAAGAAAATGGCTGATCAAGCCCATGTTGACGTAGAAACAAAATATAGTGTTTGGCAAATGGAGAAAAAGTATGATGAAATTTATAAAAGATGATTTCTTTATAATTATCAAGAACAATATGTAAAATATACTTAGACGTGAAAGAATCTTCATCTAGTCCTGTATGTATGAAGAAATAAAAAACAATAGTTATCAGTTTAAGTATTTATAATAATAAGATTCATCATTATGGATAAAAGAACTATAGGATATGTGTCTGCTGTCAATCCTTTCGAAGATAGAAAGGCTTGGAGTGGTTCGATATATAAAATCAGGGAAGCTATAAGTGATGTATAATCCGCAAAACGAAAAGTTTTCGCGAATATAAACAAAGCGCTTAAATTATTAAAACGAAGCGTAACTTTATTATAACACCATTGGAATAGCTTTTGAAGGACAAAATATAATAAAGAGGAGAAAAACTCCCCTTTATTTATTTAATCAAGAATGACAATGCTAACATATTACTATATGACTTCTCACTTGCCTTAATAGCTTTAATAATCTCGTTCTCATCGATTAACTCTATTGAGATTTCAACCTCCTTGTCATTTAGTTCTCTAAAATACTTTTCAGCCGTTTTGTTTCGGCCTGCGAAGAAATCATTTATAGCTTTCACCTCGGACAACATATCTTGGGTAACCGCTTTGTTGTCTTCTTTGTATTTGGCTAACTGTGTATTGTATGCCTGAGCACGTTCGGTCATGGATATGTATTCCTTATCCTGTAAAGACTTATTGACTTCTTCTACAGACCTATTATATTCTTCCGCAACTGGTCTTAAACTCTTACTATTACGCCAAACTGCAAGTGCGGCTTCATCGCCAAGTGAATTAACTTTCAAGTCTTTAATCTCCTTATATGCATTTACTGCATCAATAGTTTTAATTTTCATTTTTGTTATGTTTTAATTTATACTGACTCCTTTACTCTTTCTTACTAATGAGATTATTGAGTTGCTCTGTGCAACTCTCAACTAAGTCACCTATTACTTTCAGTGCTCTACGATTCGTATTATAGAAATTAAATTGCAGAGCTTCATCACCCTTAGAAGGGGTATACGTTGACGAGACTCCACCGCTTACGACATCAGTCGTACCGTCTACCGTTTCCTCAACATGAAACACATTAGCATCAAATGCTACCATGGCATTGCTATTAGTATCTAGCTTAGCCGATCCTTTAAGTTTCCATTCTCCAGTTTCGTCGATAAATTCAAAACTGACTTGTTCGAATGAACTCTTAATAGTAAGAGTTCCTTTTTTTACTTCTTCTGTCATAATTTTTATTATTAAGTTTATAATATTATGAATTAAATCTCAAAAAAACACTAAATCCTCCATACCCAGCCCAAGTTTCTCCATCATCAAATGTTAGCTCTAAAGTAATATTTGCTGTATATCCGTAATTGGAATATGCACTATTCACTAAGCCATCGAACTGAAGGTACGTTGTCTGATATGTATTATTTTCTGTTGTTGCAGGAATATCCCACTTCCAATCTTCTCTGTTTGTTCCATCTTGCTCTACAGCATCACCAGTGATGATCTGTTCACCACCCATGAATTTTACCATGATTCTCGCTTTTACAGTTTCAAATTTTCCAATACTAACAGCTTTAGAGTTTTTCTCAATATTTAATTCAAGACGGATAGAGTTTGTGTATAGCGTCGTTTCCGTGTATGGAGAGCTCCACTCTTCGGAATTGTAGATACGATTTACATTCACAATACGCTTTCTTGCTCCGAAACTTATTGAAAAAGGTCTTGAGCATGGAAGTAATACACAATATTGTGTATCAATATCATACAAGTAAGGAGTGAATGTGACAGGATACGACGAAGGAAAACCTGCTGGCATATCTATAGGAATGTCACACTCACCATATTGATAATTATCTCTTGAGCTCGTCAGGTTCCCGTTGTAATACTCGCACAGATTTCCTCCTTCCGATTGTCTAAATGTAGAATAAGTTTCAACTCGTAATTTCCATCTAGAATAGCTACCATCCAGAATATCTTCTGGCATCACATTATACGTTGCATAAGCATTATGATATATTTTTATAGGTAGATAATATGTCCCTCCATCTATCACATCAATCCTATCAGAGTGGCTGTCATAGCAAGGATTGATCTGAAATGGATTGACAGCAGCATGATAATAGTCGCTAAAGTCTGCTAACCTATATGGCTGTTTTTCTCCTCCAGTCACATGAATAGAAGTAAATGGATCATATGTCTTTGTGAAATTAGTAGGAGTCCCAAAGAACTGTTCTGCAAAGCCTTTAATGCTTCCTCCGCCCTTATCTTTCATTTGCGTCTCCGTCAATTCAACTACACTCATACCACATCTAAGAACGCTACACTCGTCAAGTTTAATAGCATTCGTTACGTCTTCCTTAACAGGTGACTTGAGGAGATACCTGTTGGCATATCGAATAGGTTTATACCTAGACCACGAATTAATCTTATCCGATCTACAAAGCACCGCTAAGTCTCCAGAAGAGACCCCGAGTATCTGTTGCACATCTTGAATGCTTATTTCTGTTGATTCGTTGCTCATATTTATTTTCCTTTAAGTTTCTTTATTTCTTCCTTGAGCTTCTTATTCTCATCTTCAAGTTTTTTGATTCTATTCTCGTGATTTTTCACCCTCTTAGTCGCTGTGATGACACCAAGCAATGCTGCGACATCATATTGTAGCGCAAAGTATCCATTAGGGAGTTCATGTACAACCTCAGGTAAGTTGGCTTGCCAATATTGTGCTATTGTTCCCACCTGTTCACCAAGGCTGAACTTATTTTTCCATCTAAAGCGAATAGACGGTGCATTAGCAAACATATCTATAGATAAGTTGAGATCATCTATCTTGTCCTTTAGTCGAAGGTCTGATGATGTGCTCTGTCTAAGAGATGAAACGCCACCATCAGCAGTAATGTCCCCCGTTGTATGGATTGTGCCGTGAAATGTACTTGTTGCGCCAAGCTCTACAAGAAGAGTATTCTCCGATTCCGTAAGCCTACGGAATCGCCAGTTACCACCCCATTCAGCAAAGGTTGTAACGTCACCAGTTGTGTATGAATTTTGAGCAGTCGTTGTAACATCACCACGGAGGATGAATTTGTGGTAGTTATCTGGTACACTAATTACAGAGTACATATTTCTTGATACGCTCTCGTGGTAACCGCCAGTGCTTATATATAGTATTCCTCCTATTAGTGCATTTCCGTTCACGTCAAGTTCTGCCTGTGGTGTTGTCTTTATGCCTACAAAATTGTTAGCACTATTCACATATACCGTAGGGTTCTGCCAGTCGCCGAGAGATACGATAGGAGACTGCAAATTCAGCGTGTTTGCAGAAGGATTGTTCCGCATATCTGCGTGGAAATAGTGTATCGCAGCCTTGTCCGTGCCTGTGCTATCGGCAAATTTAATCGCACTGTATTTTCCATCTAGATTCTTAATTCTAAGACCTTCACCTTCATTGCAAGACACGCGGACATTACCAACCACATCTAACTTCTCTGTTGGGTTACTAGTTCCGATACCAACAGAGCCGTCATCCTTGATAGTTAATCTTGCTTTTCCTTCGGTATAGATAGACAAGTCCCAATGCCCATACTGATTAGGAACTATTCCGTACATACCGTTACTTCCTGTCATGAAAGTGAGGTTACCGCTTACATTGTCAGTTCCATCGAAGCTTTGTCCCCATAGGGTTCTTGCAGTCTGGAGTTTAGTGGCAGATGCTACGTTATCGGTTGTGCGAGCAAGCTGCTGCCAAGGAGTATTAGCCATAGTAACGTTAGCCTTTTGTGTACCACGGATATACCAACCATCCCCGTTGTTACCTGTAAGTTGCATCATTACGTTTTCCACCTTCAATGTAAGGAAAGGTGCAAAGTTGTTAAAAGGTCTAGTGCCAGTTTCACCCGTTGTTTCAGAAGTCGTTCGCATTTCAAACAAACCATTCTGAATAGAAGGGTTATCAAAATTTGGGCTTGTACCTATCTGAGCTCTCGTGTATGTTCCGACAACTCTGTTCAAATGCAGACCATCCAACAAATCGGCATTAAGGTTTGTAACAACATTAGTGTTAGTCATCGTTCCACCGTTCAATGGCAAGTAGCTTCCCAAATCAACACTACCACTTGCATTTATAGTATAAGCAGATCCATTTACCTTGATAGCGTGTGTATGTACTTTAGATGCAAAATTATTATTAGTCCAAGCCTTTGTAGCATAATCAAGTAAAGACTGGTGACTTGTTAAGTACCCTTGCTGCTGGACCCAATTTTGAGTGGCATAACCAGCTAAAGACTGATGAGCTGTTAGATAGCCTTGCTTTATAACCCAGTCCTCCGTGGCCACACCCTCTATAACGCCATTTTCTAATGCCGTTATTCTTGTGTTCAATTCATATCCTAGTCCTGCAGCCAACACATATCCAGCTTTACTTGCATCATAGTCTTGCCATGCATCGAGACGGTCATAATTCATTTCTCCTTTACCCTTATCAGAATACTGTCCTAGGGCAGCAATGCCACCGATAGCATAGAAGTTCATGATCGAACCATTTTTATCCGATACATATAGTGCTTTATTGCTCTCGTCATAACGTAGATATGCATCACCGACATTTATGCTTTTGACAGAAAGCTCCGGTGGAATATAAGCAGGAGTATATGTATTTGTCCCGTTGCCGGAACCTCCTTCTTTCTTGTCTTTTGCTAAAATCTTAACATCTATCATAATTCTTTCAATATTAATGTGGCTGATGCACTGTCCAGATTCCTACTAACACCTTCGACGAAGAAAGTTTTCCCAATCGCAGGATGATAATATAGATTGAATGGAGACACAATATTATCTCTGTCTTCGAGGGTTGTTTCAAGAGAGACCCTAGGAAGATGATATTCACTATAATAAGCATCAACATACAGTTTTTCTGCCTTATTCGTAATTTGCTTTAGATGGTCTGTTATCATTACCACGCCTTTGCCCTCATTGTCCATAGGCGAGCTCATCTTAACACTATTCGACACTTCCAGTTCTTTACATTCTTCACTGGTAAGTGATGAGTTGATCTTAAAATGTATATCATCCTTCTTATTAACGAATTGTTCGAAGGTATCACTTACATACACAAGGTCTTTCTTCGTGCTGTTGTTAACGAAAGCATTGTTTGAGTATACTTTCATTTCCAGTTCCTTGATTACTATCGAACTCACATGTGCGAGCAAAGGAATCTGATTCTCTCCCCATTTAGTATGTCGGAAGAATGTTGGGTGTCTTCGTGTTACTTCACTCCATACTGTATTGACAGGTCCAAGAATCTTGAATTGAACTTTTCCGCTCACATGATCACTCTTCCTGATAGGGATTGCAATTCCTTCCGCATCTATTCCGAGTGTATAACTAATATTGTTCTGTATATCGAACATCGAACCAATCAGCTTATCGCCAATCTTTGGATTGAAACCTATATAGAAACATTGTTGATAATATTCATCCTCACTGGAACAGTTTTCTAAAGCTTTATAAGTCTGCCACTCAAAGTCATCGATCTGTCCACTCGTTCCTTTCTCCACAACACATTTATCACCGATTACCAGCATACAAGCCAGTACGGCAACTTTACTTACATGATCCGTCGAATCTCCTATCGCAGAGTATTTAAACTCATATTCCTCCGGACCGTCTTCGACAAACGGAACAAGTCTCGGAGTATTACTTTCGTCACTCTCTGCTACTGACGATGGCGTTTCCGCACGCCACCATTGCTGCGTATAATATCTGCCATCACCATGTTTTCTTGTTGGTACAGTTCCGTGCCATGGTACGCCTTCGGTAGAGATCATATTAAACTCCTTCGATACAGTCAATACAGGGTTCAGTCCAATTTTTCCAGACAACACGATATAATTTACGGTTTCCTCATCGACAGGTGAAAATACACCTCCGGATATATTACCTGTATATGTGGCATACGGAATATTTGCCTTTATATCTGCAGGTTGCGGATATGTAGTATCGCTAGAATCTATACCATTTCCGTTTACAGACACGATCAGGTAGTCTGACATATCCACTTTAGATACAGGAGAGTCGTCCCCTGCAGCAGATTTCTTTTCTATACTTCCAAAGCTGATGATTGCAGCACCGGCATTCTGCCTTAAGGCATTTGGTAATTCATGCTGCCTTGTGTTATTACTACAATATGTGGCAATAGCATCTTGTCCAGCAATATTGAACCTCCAATGCATATTGTTCTTGACCTGCATGAACCATTCTGTGACTTTTGCGTCACTATAATCCGTATTACCTCCACTCACGATTGTTCCGAACGCATCATATGCAGTTCGACCCTCACCTAGAGATGAATACTCCGTCAGATATTTCTGCTTGTTGCGATATGGTGAAATCAATTGTTTCGAGTCAAGAGGACTTTCCATTACATCATCAATACTCTTCACATCACATTCCAATTTTATTTGATTATAGGTCTCACAAATGGTCAGTTTATGATCATCACCTACTGCAATATGACTCTCTATGGTCACATTTTCACCACCAAAATGTTTGTTCTTAAGCGACTTCCAATCAAATACATACAGATCCGTTCCTACTTGCATCATATGTAGATTCAGATACTGTAACATCTGTGTCATTACTTCTTCGTTAGTCCAAACATCATCCTCTGTATCTCCTAAGAACAACAGTTCACTTATCTTCAAGTCACTGAATAGTGTCTGTGCTGTTCGTGAGGGTAGCGACTTAGAATTATCATAATGAATGTTCAGCGATTCTCCAAGTTTGTTAGATATATCATTAATGATTTCAGCGATGATATCCTGGAACGACATCCTTGTCGCTTCCATTTTCACCTGCTTGTAGCTATTCTTAGAACCGATAGCTTTATATTTGGAATATTGAAAAGCCGATACAGCATCGATGCAACTCAATTCTACCTGGTCAAGCTCATCATTGTAGTCCTGCGAATAAGCTTGTGGTTCAACGAATCCGGCAAATACACACATGCCATCCTTCTTGATCACTACGGATATATCAGTTGCGTTGCTTGCAAAGAAATTAGGTATATAGTTCTGGCATAGCAACGTAATCGTTGCAGAAGTCCTCACTAGTACATCAAAAGTGTCATTGATCTGTGATTGTGTTGCTACAGCTTCGTCTCCGGCAAAAAAGATGCCGCTCACATCATCTCCAATCACTCCGTTTATCCCGGATACGCCGATGGAGACCTCTATTTTTTGGTCAAGTCTGTTATAATAACTACCTTCTAACATCGTTCGAACACTTTTAGATTATTACTTTTCTACCACTCTTACGGCTAGCCCTAGCTTCATTACTTATTGCAATAAGTATATCGCGGGCCCTGAGCTTTGTATATCCATGTGTACCGGATTCCTGTCTGCCACTGCCCACAATTTGTTGCAATTTGGATAGAGGAGAGATTACTTCTGGGTCCGTACTTGCATTAGCATATTCACCCATCAGTGCCAAAGTTGGTCCATATACCATACCACCATCGGCAAATTTTCCCATGCCTTTCACACTACTTACCATGGCACCAAGCTGAGCAAGACCTGTTGCGGCAAAGGTTATCCATGCCCATGGCCCCATATCAGCAGCCTGTGCCGTTGCCTTTCCATATCCGTCAACCATTGTCGCTATAGCCTGTGCCATCGTCCCTGCTACGTTCAGTTCCGGAACACCTATTGCATCACCAAGACTTCCCAAACCACTTCCAAGCTCTTTCACACTTTCGCAGGCATCTTTCAGATGGTCCTTTGTTTCTCCTATCTTATTAGTATTGATATTCAATTTTAGAGGTGGCATTTTCAGGAACTTTTCCATATCCTGGGAAAAACTTTTTTGTATATGATCTTTGTAGTTAGCCAACTCCTTCTTAGAAGGTTCTTCCAACCAAATCTTTAGCTTTTTTGAATTCAGTTCCGTCTCCAAAGCCCTGTATTGCTTTACAAGCTTGTTGGCAAAGTCCGCATTTCCGGTAGCTTCTATTTGCTTTCTCAGATTGGTCATCTGTTCTTGCAGTCTCTCAATGCTGCCTTCAGCGGCTTTTGTTTTCTTTTCATCTACTACGTTCTTCCCATGTTTTGGTGTTGTTCCTTTTCCACTTTTACCTCCACTATGCGGTCTCGCTGATCCCATTACAGGCATCTTTATCTTTGCGCCTCTCTTGGCAAGTCCTTCCATCTCCTTGCGGGCCGCAGCGCCCTCTTTCTTCAGTTTCTTTATATTGGTTGTAACTTTATCAAGTTGGCTGCTTCCTTCGACATCATGTACACCAGTAATGATTCGGTTGCCATACCGATCTACACCCTCTGTATATTTTTTATCCCTTCGTGTCGAATATTTTTTCTTGCTTCCATCCTTGTTATATACCAAGTCGTGTATTTTCCCTTCAGTCTGAGCTGCCTGATTAGCGACTTCTCGCATTCGCGTTTCAACGATCATCTGTTCACAGTAGGCCGCACTATTCTTTGTCAAAGCTTTATACCATTCAGCGACAGAAGAATAATATCCCATGCTCTCACCATAGGTATTGTTCATCTTCTCCACCAAGTTCTTCTCCTGTTCCTTAGAACCGTTGAAGTTCTTTAGCGTCTGAATATTCAGTTCAAGACTTACACGCGTTGTATCCTGTGTGCGCTGCACCTCGTTCTCTGCATTATTCAGATTCTCCAGTTCTTTTGTGGCTTTATCGCTTGTACCCACCAATGCACCTATTGCTTCTGTCAGAGCCCAAATAGCAATACCTACACCTGTCGAAATTAGTAATCCTCTGATTGCTACTTTCAGCACACCCGCAGCCATCGTCCCAGCCCCCATGGCCCCAGTCATACCGTTCACCGATGTCGTTACTGCCGCATTCGATGCTACACATATACGGCCTACTGTGGCTATTGAATGAAAGGCTGCAGCCAGTCCTCTTGCACCCTGAGTCAAGGAAACAATTCCCTGAACACCCATACCCAATTCACCAACTGTTTTCAAAACAGGTTCCAGTCTCGATAAGCAACTGCCAAGCACTTCTTTTATGTCACCAAACGTATTGCTTAGCTGTTTCGCTCGACCAGCATCTGTTTCTGCAAGTCGAGCATTCATGTTGCCAACATTGTCCGTTATCACCTGGGCAAGTGTAGCTGCTTTCTGTTCCTCAGTACCATATTTCAATATCTGCTCCTGAGCATCCGTAAACGTGATACCCACACGCTGCAGTACTTGGGTCTGTCCTTGCATGGCCTTTCCCATCATGTTACCTATGCTTACGGCATCTTGCTCCGTGGCATTCAGTCCCTTCTGTTGGGCGAGTAAGTTGTTCATGGCAGGTATCAATTCCTCCAATGCCTGGCGTGAGTTCAAGAACGTAGCCATCTGCTGGGCACCACTCAGCTGTACCTCATCTCCGATCACACCCAGTTCCTGTTGTGCAGAAGCAAGTCTTTTGATAGCTTCAGTGTCTTCATCCGTAGCACTCATTCGCTGACGCATGATTGTATCCAACTTCACTTCAGCCATCTCCTGTACAGTGTAGGCCTCTGTCAGTTTGCTCACTTCTTCAGCTATCTGTCCGAAACCTTCTGCTGCATTTTGTATCGCCTGCTGTGCTTGGTTAATGTCAAGCAGTTTGGTATTCAACTTTCCCTGCTCGTCATTCACCTCCTTCACCACGCGACCAAGTTCTGCTGCATCCATGGTCACTTGCCTCACTGTTTCTTCGCCAGAAGTCAAAATTTTTATTAAAAAAGATACTTCGTTTGCCATTTTTTATTATCTTTACACCGGATTTCAAAACATTTTCTTATGATAAGAAGCAAAATACAGAATACTGCATACTACACTATGATTGCCAGTCTCACGGCATCTATCCTGTTTGCCATAAGTTGGTCAGCGCTTCCATTCTTCGTTGGAATACACATAACAGCCATGGCATTCCTCGTATGGTTCATTTCAGGTACCCATAAGTCCTAAGCTAGTCCACGCGCCTTTTTCACCTTTTCGAAGTGGCGTGCCTCTGCTTCAAGTTCCTCATGGGTCTTTTCCTTCTTAACGATGGCTTCGTCATCGTTTTTTTTGTCCCATGCGAAGATCATTACATCTTCCTCCTTCAAAGCCCTTTGAGCGTATGGCTGCAGCATACACATTGCAAGTTGCCTGGTTTGTTCCCAACTATTCTGCCTCTTTTGTTGTTGTTTCTTTTGCCATTTTTCATAGATTTTCTCAAATTCCAATGGGGTGCATTGGTCAAAGTCTTGAAGGCTCATTCCTATACACCCCATCGCGATACCTAGAAGTTCTTCAACGGTCACCCGCTCATTTACTTCTTCGTTTTTTTTTCGCTGCTGGTGATTGCCTTCCCAAAGGTTTCAGCTGCGCCTATATCTAATCTATCACAAAAGTCATCAATGCCATAGTTAAACTCTATGCCGTCGGCTCTACATGCTGAAATACAGCAGCACCACATGAATACGGCCATATCTGCCACGCCCTCTATCTTGTCTGCTTCTTTTCCGGTTTCCGTTTTAAAGCGGCGCATGGCACCAAGGGTGACTCGGCACGGATACTCTTTGCCGTCACTCGTTGTTATCATCATTGTCTTACCCATAGTCTTTCTCTTTTTTATTCTGGATTATTTGCGGGGATTGGAGCTACAGCACCGCTATTCTCTAATGTTATGCTGTATGTCTCATCGTCACCGGCCTTACCGGTTTCCTCAAGGGCTGTAATGATAAATTTACCACCATACGTAGTGCCTGGTTCATCACGGTAACACCAAGAAGCGTCTACAGGCTGACCTGCCAGGAATAAACTTCTCAGACTTGGGAGACCATTTTCAGCATCACCGCTATGCACGAATCCGCTTGCGCTGACTGTACAACCAAGAGTCTTCACATATTTCTCTTGGAATTTACCCATACGTGCTTCCTTGGTCTTGCGTGTTCCGCTCTCAGCCTTAAAGGCAATTTTACACTCGGTACTATGTCCAAGAGCTTTGAGAGCAACCGACACTATCAGGTCGGTGCCGTCTCTGTAATCATTGTTATTCATAAAACTTTCTTTATAATTGTTATTACTATTGTCATTATCATCAATATACCAACAGTCCAGCATAATATCCTCAGCCACGAGCATTCATCTTTGTTATGATTTTCGACCTTCGCCTGTTCAACCGTTCTAACCGGTTTGTTTACTGTTGCCTTCGAGATACCTTCGAGATCCGTTCGGGTCGTTATCTTATGCGCCAGTCTTGGAGTTTCCGCCGTCAGTAACAATCCCTGTTGGGTCTTCTTTGCGCTTATTCTCATCGTCCCTTTTTCGGCTGCATATTCTGCGCCGATTGGTAGTCCCTCTAGCTGGCTTGGTTGCAGCAACAGCGTTGCGCTGTCCATATTTTCTGTCTGAAAGTCTATCTGTACTGCCATTCTTGTGTGTTGTTCCACCTGTACACTGTCTCTTGTCGGCTGATTCAACAGGCTCGCCCTCGATTTGCAACCTGTCACGAACAGGACATTCACGCTTATAAGGACAATCATTGATACTTTCGATAGCCCTTCTAAGCCCATTGATAGCCCGTTTAAGGCTACCGTTTTCAGTCTTGACAGTATTGAGTGATCTTGATAATTCATCATAGTTCTTCTGTAGTTTTAATAGAACGTCACTGATATCCTGGTACATCTGTTTGTAGGTATCATGTACCTCGCGAGCAGATTTTGCCTTGTTCACGTTCCTATTTGCTATCCATGCAATAGCTGCTCCTATTCCTCCTGAAGGAATGGCCCATTGCAGTATCTGTAGAATAGTATCCATCTCATCATCTTATATCGATTCCGCTTCCATCCATCTTCTTACATCGAAAGAAGGACATTCCTTCTGTACTCCCGGTAGATCACGGTGCCCGCACACCGCTGCATGAGGGTGTTCGCGCAGAAATGCGCGAACATATTTCCCCATAGCAGCTTTCTGTGCGGCGGTGCGAGTGTCCTTGGCATTACCACTTTTGTCCAATCCGCCGACATATACCACGTGGCGTGAGTTGGAGTTGTAGCCTTTGGCACCATTGGTTACTTCCCAAGGATCCACCTCATCATCCTCATCATATTTCACAAGATTCTCTATATCTCCGTTCAGATGGATCATATCGGCATATCCAACCTGCTTCCACCCACGACCTCCTTTACTCACCGGATCGCAATGCCAATGCCTTATCTCAGCACTTGTCACTTCTCGTCTTTCAGGTGTAGCTGTGCAGTGTATGACAAGTCGTTTCAATTCTCCCATAATTCCGATCTTTATCAGAGTTCACTTTTATTCACCTCAATTGCCGGTTGGAGCAGTATAGTCGCTCATCATTACGACTCCGGCATCCTTCTTCTTAGGCATTGCCACGAAGTAATGTCTGAAGTTGACTAGGTTCTGCTGATTCTGTGGGTCGTTCTCTGCAAGACTGTAATACATCTTCAGCGAACCACTAGCCTTGAACACACGTTTGTTATAGAAAGCGAACGATGCCTGATACTCACCTACATCGGTTATATCACCCACATTTTTCTTGTTGCCAGCTTTGGTATAGGCCGGACAGTTGTCAAATTCATATATGTCAAAGCCATACAATCTGCCGACAGTACCGTCTTCACGATTAATGTTATATTGCTCACGGAAACTCTGTTCTGTACCAAGCAAGTCATTTACATGATCCTGGCACAACACAAGTGTACGACCATCTGTAGGCACGTGCAGCTCATCCATCTTGCGCTTCATAGCAATAACATCATCAAGAGTCATCTTATGACGGCCATCTTTCTCTGCAGCTCCGCTGGTCTTCAGCACAGGAGTCTTCTTTGTATTACTATTTGCACATAAGGCATGTGCAGCCTTTTGCAGTTCCGCAATCGTGATAGAGTCACGGTGACCGTCAAGAACACGGGCCATCTTGTCATAGCTTATAGCAAACAACTCATCATCCTTGATAGGAGTAGCCTTTGTCTGGAACTTATCAAGATTGATTGCTATATCACCATCCGACAACTCCTGAGTATCTATAGGGTATGTAGTATTGTTTATCAAGACATCAGGTTCAGCCTCTACATCAACCAAGTGGATTACGTCATTATCCACAGCCGAAGAACTATCAGGAACACTCTGCAACCAAGCTCCGTTCAGGCCTGCACGCAAACCCTTTACCATTTCACCGGTCCAGATCTCTTTAAGCACGCCATCAAAGGCTGCACCTGCCGGCATGAAGTTTCCTACCGCGAACGCAAGAACGTTAGCACCAATGGCTCCGTATGCCGGAGTAATACCAAGCACGAATGCCACTGCCATTCCCATCACACAGTTAAACAACACCGCACTAAGGCTTTTCATCATCTCTTTTTTCATAATCTTTTATTGCTTTAAAGTATATTTAATCCTCTAAATCCATACCGTATTCGGCCTTATATAAGGCTGCGTATGTCTTGTAATCATCCTTTTTCAACTGAAGGAGCTTCTCTGCAGGCACATCACTTAGTTTCTTGTACGGAGAATTCTTTCCTTCATCATCATTGCTCAGTTGTAACTGTGCCGTCAGTTTCTGAGCGCCAGTCATTGCTGAGAATATTTCCTGCAGTTCCGTATCACCGATCTTCTTGCCTAGTTCAATGTAGTGGTCTTTCTTTCCCGCATTGATTTTCTTCTCAGAGATGGCATCCTCTACAATCTAATCGCGGAAAATCCAAAAGTAAATCATGCCAAAAACGAAATGTCTTTTTAACTTAAAAAACGAAATGCAACATAAAAAATAATAAGGGAAGAAGATACATCCTCCCTTATTATTAATATCATTTTAGCAATCCCATGGATATTGCCTTATCAACATCAAAAGCATAGTTTTGTCCATTATGCGATAAATGTAAGCGGTCTAATGTTAGACATCTATTTGAATGTTCAAAGCTAAACACTTCTTTCCCATCAATCCTTACACCTAACGGACACATGACAAGAGTATGTCCAAGTGTTTCCTCATCTCTAACAAAACATTTTAATCTTATCTCACCACCACAATAACGTTGTCCCCCTTCATTTTTGAGTATATCTATGAACATATCATTTTCAGTATCACCATTTATATTATACATTCGCAGAATGTGTTCTTCAATACCTGAATCAGAATCGCCACCAGAGGTGATAGAAGTACCATCAAAGCCTTGTAAATTTTGCATCGTAAAAACTAGTTTATCTCCATTTTTTACAACATTACGTAACACATTTCCACTACCTTGGACATTCACTTCTTTAACGCAATCAGATGTACTTGGATAAGCCGGTATACTTATCGTATTACCACTAACATTATATGCCGTATTACCGACCTTGACAGTCGAAGCATAGTTATGCGTGTGGTTTGATGCTGCATAAGAGCCTTTTGGCTGGTAGTTATTACCAACCCATGACTTAATCTTATTCCATAAGGCTTGCAAGCCTGTTGTATCTAAAAATGTTCCCATATACGAATTAAGCTAAAGCGTTAATTACCGAAGCAGGAATAGCTTCTACATCTTCTTCAGTTAACAGATAAGCTCTATCGATGTGAGGAGTAGGAAACAGAAGTTTTTTGTCACTTGTTGACCCTGAGGGGTCAGTGTATATGATACGAATACCATCAAATCCATAAGTCTTCCCGAAGAAATCACCTCTAGGCGTATCCTTTTCTACAGAAAGTCCCTCCCAATTGATATAACAATAGTCCGAGCCGTTTGGTGAATTAAATTGAAGAAGATCACTGCCACCTAACTGAGCTTTATGATGAAGCACATTGTACACTTCGGTTAACTTATTTTTATCATCAGTTGTGTAGTCGTTAGTAGACAGCCCCTTTCCTGACACTTTATCTACCTTGCCATTGAGAGCAGTCTGTTGAGCCGTAGAGACAGGCTTATTGTCATCCGATGTGTTATCGACATTGCCCAACCCAACCTGAGCCTTAGTTACCTGATGAGGATTAGATTTATTGTTTGTATGACTGGTTAAGTCTACAACTTTAGCATAGGGTGTCAAATCTATATTAGCATAGAATTCTCCCATTTCTTCCCACTTGCTTGCATCATAGGTAGCAGAAGGATCACCTATATAGAGATACTCCTTATAGATATTATTCGTCGTGGTAGAAGATGCTCTGATAAGATAAAGATGTTTCTTGATATTAGATGTTGGTAGTGCTGTAACAACTTCAGCGACTGTGGTGTCAATATTGCCTAGTTGAGCCAAAGGCACTTTTCCATTACTATCGAGCGTTGCAAGACCATTAGCACCTCCTATAATCTTAGTGCTGCCACCACCTAGAAGAACATGGTTATTGTCACTAGCAGTACATTGTACGCCGCTCTTGGTTATAACAGCACTCACTGTATCAGTATTGCTATGACGTTCTGTCATAGTAACCGAGTCCGTCGAAAAATCCATACGTGCACCATCTGTTATTTTACCGACTTTTACGGTGTTAACTCCACTTGCTATCGAGTTAAGCACCCAAGTTTTAATTTTCTCCCAAAAATATGAGAGTCCTGTTGAATCTAGATATTTTGCCATATTATTTTAATTTATAAATTATCAATTTCAGAATTTGGAATAGATATAAATCTTCTCATTACGGTTTCTGCAATAAGTTCAGCTTCTTCCGTTGAGATATTGTTGATATTTCCAATCAATATCCACGTTTTTTCATTTTTCCTATATGCGTAAATGGAACCATTCTCAACCATAGATGGATTATCAACATTGCAGATTATCGCAAGTTGTCCCATTCGTAGCGCTTTACCATTAGTACCAATAGGATTTTGACTATCAGCTTCCATTGCAGCAACTGACGTGTAAACCTTACGAATACCTAATCCCTCCAAATTCCGTTCCATGTCGGCTATATACTCCAACACATCGCTTTGCAACCCGAAAGTGTCTTCTGGGCTGATGCTATTCACCTCTGTGATTCCACGGAGGCGATTAGCTGTTTGGTTTAACTCATAGATTGACTTCATGTTATTTAGGAATTTCAAAAATTATATTAACTGGGCAATTAAGAGGGCGCCATTCGATAGGATTTGCAGACATGCAATGTAGACGAGCATTACCTTCCCCATCAAATGATATATAAGAAGGATAGGTTTCGTCATCACCACCAGCGCCAAACATACAACTTATAGTATTTTGAATGTTACCAGGCCATCCACTTTCGTATGTGTCAAACAATGGTATAGAACCTGAGATATCTGTGTTGTTATTAGATACTATATTAATCCTGAAGCGATAACAATCTGTTAGTTCGCGATATTCCACGGTACCACCATAACCGGAAAGAAAATGCACATTAAGTTTTGTCCATTTCCGTGCATTTACATCGATCTTACTTTTAATGATGTTATATATTGCATCTGTCAAGCTACAAAACTGGTCAGACGAATAGCATTCATCGATCTGAGAACGTTCATTGGAGATAATTGCGTATTTATGTTCCTGACATGGAGCCTGTTCTCCATTATCAAGCGTTCTGTTGTCATGTTTGTCTTTCTTAATGATGATATAAAAAGGAGAGCCATAATCAACCTCTATTTCTGTTGCCTCATATTTAATGAAATCATTGCCTATACACAAAAATCCACCATCAATAAATTGCAGTACTACCTTTCTGGTTTCATCGTTCCTCGATGACAGACAGAATGGTGTAACAAAGAATCCTTTCGAAGATGTTGACACAGTCCCCATAGGTATGAGATTACCCAAAATCTCATTCGAAGTCCATGAACCAACATAGGATGGTATAGCACTTCTCACCACCAAATTTAAAATTTCAGGAAGTGATTCTGAAGCCAACTTCTGGATAACCTCAAGATCATCAAGATAGATGGGCTGTCCTCCCGTATTGAATAGAACCTTATTCATAATCGTATAATTCTATGCTGAATGTACGTCCAGCTGGTTTATAAATCTTTATTATATTTCTTATAGTCATTAAATATCTCCAATGATATTCATCATTATCTTTTGATTCCAATGATGTACAAAGGAAAGTGGGTACCATCACCTTAAAGTTCACTTTGATACCACTTTCTCCATTCTTTCTAAGAACAAATCCTTCTTCTTCAGATGTAGTCCTCATGATATTGGCTCTTTGATTTTCATTCCCAAAATAGAACGAAGGAACTCTTTCCTCCTCCGGAGTCTCAATATGTATCTGCAAGTCATCAAGAAAAAAAATATCATTCAAAGCTTTCTCCAGATACTGTACATTTCCAGTTATATTCAACCGATCATCTACAGCCTGCTTTAAGCCGATAAATCTAGCATACAGATACTGCAATGGGACAATCATAACCCATAAAATGGCAAGAAGCAGTTTGCTTCTCATAATAGGAGGCAATAACTGCATTACGAGTTTTTTAAAATCAATCTTGTACCACATACGTCAAACTATTTTCAAGTTCATCAGGAATGTAGCTGCCACTTTTTCCAACGTAATTGTTACCGTCCAATACTGTCCAGGATGTTTCTCCATCTGCTCTGTATCTACATTCGATGAGGTCGACATCTACGACACCTGCAGCAGTTTGTATGGCATCTACAAGTTTTGTCTTGTTGAATGTTCCTCCATATACAATATTCTTAAGATGGTTTTTGATGGCTGACTCGACTGGCCTACTCCCATCAGACAACATCACACCGCTCTCATCAAGTACCAGAGGATCTATTGTGATATTGGCCCGAATAAGAACATGGTCGCTCGCCTTACTTGTAATGTTCAACACAACTCCTGCAATTTTAACACGGTTCATATACTGTTTGAACACTGTTAAAACATCGTTTGAAAGCGGGCAAGGACTTCCCGCATTATCACCACTAACAAGGATCTGTACACTTGTCCCCTTATCTCTAACAGCTGCATATTTAACAATCTGTTTTGCTTCATTGATGTTAGCATATTCATATGCTTGTGTACGTTTATTCAAAACAAGTGTATCACCGTATTGAAATGCAAGTGCCATTTTATAATACCACGGAACACTCGCCACAACTGCACCGTCCACTTTCTGTTCCACATCTATCAGATACTGATCAAAGATGCGTTCAAGCACATAGAATGCCGATGCAATGATGTATATGATAATGTTTTCAAGGCTGACGGGCGAGAAACTTTCACTCCAGGTAGAATTACTTCTCAGACCATATTTTTCACGCAAAGTTTCATTTGCGAGAAAAGCATCCGTCATAGTCTTCTTTATTTCTGCAACACTTCTTGCCATAATCATTTAAATTCAGTAGTAAATTGTTCTGTAAAGATATGTAGGTTTATGCCACTGTTATCATCAGCAGTAGCCGGTGAAACGTCATTATTCTTGCAGTATTGCTGCATGGTGCGATTGTACACCCTGTCCGGAAGCACCAAAATTGTATCTGCTTCCGGTACTTCCGTTATGCTTATGTCATTCAATCGGGCGATATCAAGCGAAGCTTCCAATGAGCCGAATTCCTGAATGGCGATATCCATCAATGTCTGACCTTCTTTTACTTTAATTTTCATGATTCATACTATGTCTTGTTGCGATGATCCATAGAATACTTATGATAGCAGCAGTAACCATAAGACCGATGGGTGGTTTTGACTTCTCAGTCTTTTCTTCTGTAGCCATCATTCTTCTGGCATGATATGTCAAGTCATTCGCATGATTGAGAGTATCTTCCTTAATAGTCTGTACATTCTTAACCGCATTACTATTAGCCTGATACTTGGCCGTATACCTGTACACTCTGCTCCGCATGGTACCAGTTGAATCTGGCTCCATAATGAGAAACGTTTCCTCCACAGTACTATCATATACAGTTTGCAATTGTGTATTCTGACCCTCCTGATGTTTCGTTACTGCCTGTTCATGGCCTTTAGCAGCCACATAACTGGTATCTATCATCCTGTCCTTCACTACATCACGATGAACTCTGCAACTTACTACTGTCATGAAGAGCAGTGCCATGATACACCTGATTAACACTTTCATAGGCTATATATTTTTATATTCTATCATTGCATCGAAACAAGGACATTCCTTGATACGTTCATTCGGATCTACTTTACCATTATGGTTGGCATCCGGACTGATATCACGGTGTCCCATGATCTTGGCATGAGGATACTTTTTTTTGAGCATAGTCAGTACAGATACGAGAGCCGATTTCTGTGCAGGTGTACGAGTATCTTTTTCTACAATCTTTTCTCCATTGTTTTCGATGCCACCAATATAGGCAACATTAATAGCAGTCTCATTGTAGCCCTTAACGCCATTGCTCACTTTATCTTCCGGCCATATCTGGTGAATCTTACCTGTATAATCTACTACATAATGATAGCCTGGAGCCTTCCAGTTTTTCTTTTTGAACTCAGCCTTGATATCTTCCAGCGTAGCAGTTTTCCAACTTGCCGTGCAGTGCACGAAAATTCTTCTAATTTCTCTCATTTTTATTTGTTTCTTCTAAATATTTTTTCACATCATCCTCACTCATTCTAAGCTTATTGGCAATTTCTCCCAGGAGCACTGGCCGTATCACCCGCAAGAAAGGCATATTCGGGAAAACAATCAGCATCGAAGCTATCATGCTCCATAGTTCAACCAGCATAATGACAGCACAGATAATAGTAGTAGTGATGCCACTTCCTATACCGACGAGCTTATCAATTGCAATAAAAGAAATAATACTGCAGCCATATACAGAGATCTTCGATATTGAATCTCTGGCCAGCTCACTCTTAGCGAAGGAGCCTTGCTTGATGCTAGAAGCAATACCCCATACCAGGTCGAGAAATACGAGTAGAACGACAAGTGATACTGATAGTCTATAACCAGCGAAATAATTCGCAATCATCATTCCCATTAATGAGAGCCATCCACTTTCTGTTGATAGTATCATCTGAATTTTATTAAAAAAATGAGTTATCATATTCGCTAATACTTTGATTTGATTTTTATTGAGGTCGTTGTTATTTTGACCGATTCCACCTGTTGGTTATCCATCTCCAGTTGCTCCTTAATGATAGTGCGCCAATACAGAGGGTCCTGGTCCAGGAGCATACCTTCAATGCCACACCCTACAGCAGGATACTCCTTATTCTCTCCATGATAGAGTTGCAGTATCAAGGCTTGATTTTGTGCAAGAATATCACCTACGACAAGTCCTTGCGTAATCCGTCCGTCTTCATCCCTTTTTACAGATACAGCCGGAGAATAATCTATCATTTGAATACCATTCATATCAATGCTTTATTTTATTATCCTCATAATCGGATACATTAAAATTCGCAGCTGAGCTTATGGGTACACCAGATACTCCATGTGGTGTCGTGTGGGTATGACTATTGTATTTTTGCACCAATTCGTTGAGCTTAGCAGTAAGGTCGTTGATATTAATCATACCTCCCAGCTTACCACCATTGATGGTTATTGTCCCTGTAGCCTTAATGCTGTCAACCTTATCAAAGGCAATCACTACAAGCTGCGATAAATCACCAGACAGACTTCCAACGGTTACAGCACTACCAATAGCAGGAACTAGTAGAATTTCTCCATCATCAGTTGTTTCTGATGCTTTCAATCTTACATCCTCAATAAGAATGTTACCAATCTGCAGGTCACATAGACTACCATGCACCTTTGTCACGATGCCTTGATATATAGCTAAACAACCATTGGGTTTAGCCAAATTGTTCAAGTTATCTGCTAATTTTCTGTATTCATCCATAGTCAACTCAATCTGAATCCTAAATCAACCTTTCGGCTTCCACCATTCTGACCAAATTCCGTTGTGACCGAGTTTACAAAGTAAGTTCCATCCTTATATGGATAATCACCATCATGAAGCATTACACTGTCACCAGGAACACATTCAGGTATCAACCACCCTGCAATACTACCATCAAAGCCATCAAAGCTCCTGCGTTTTACTTCAAGTTCGCCTCTGGCTTTCATAGAGGCTTCATCGGTTGTTGCCGACTTCACCTCAATCTTTTCACCTCCTGTAGTTCCTGTTTCAATCTCCTTAACAGTACCATCAGGCATAAGAGCCTTCACAATCACCTGTACCTTCTTGTCTTCAGCCTTGCGATAGGTAAGATCTTCCTTTTCTATATTTTTGGAAAAATCATAGAAACGTTCCTTGCCAGTCATCTGCCCTGGAGGATGCACATGTAGCTTACCGTCAGCGATATAGATATCAGCTCCACATTCTTCCTGCACCTTTTTCAGTACATCATATCCAGTTGCGTTGTTTATAACGAACTTGGCATATGTCCATTTATAGGTACAGTCGATACCCAAAGACAAACCACAGCCTTTAACCACCTTCTGCAGCAAAGCTTCAATAGTCACTTTCTTCAACTGATCATTGGGAATAGCCTTACGGAACAGATAGAGATCATCCTCACATATCAGTTGTATGTTACCACCATCAGTACTAATGCGTTGTAAATAGCCTTGAAACTCAGCAATGAGACCTGTCTCGTTGTAACCAAGCCCTATAGTAACCTTATCACCAAGTTTCAGTTTTGATTCAACATCAAGAGCAATGTTATACTGAGCTGATGGTAATGTGATTGTAGCAGTATCAGCAAGGAGTTCCACGCTTTTGTGTATCTCCACCTTATCAAGCATTCCAAGCTTGTAATCACCAACCTGTATGTTAAATATCATCGTGTACATAGCTCTTACATATTTAGATCATCACGACTCAACAGTAACTTATAGATATCATCACTATAACATGTGATAGTATAGTTCTGATTAGTAGCACCTGATGTAAATGGAATGTCCCAACTTTCAATTGCTAATTGATTGATACCAAATACTTCTAAAAGAGGTGAGAGAGCCTTGACATGTCCTTTTTCACAAAACATTCTTAGCTTCTCTACATCATCCGTTGGATAATGTCCGTCTTCACTGATAAGTATTCCCTCAATAGTTACAGTGTAGTCATCCTGTGTCCAGCGTTCCTTGATGGATCCTTTAATTTTCCCTTTGGAAACATATCGACGTATTAGTCTATTCTGCCCATTGATACTAATCATCGGCTCATAAGGGAATAGCCATTCAACAGCACCAGGTTCTTCCAATTGAAAGCGTAATGGGGCTGTCATGGGCACACCTCTGGCATTGGTACGGATAATATCTCCAAGTTCTTGATCAGACATAGAATCAAGTTCAGAATACTCATCCGATTTCACCGTTGATACCTTAATGGACATACTTGGTAAATATGGTGGTATCTTCACCTTCGACATCACCGTTGCTGCGAGAGATTGTAGTATGAATCTTGATGTTGCCATATTATCTATCAGTTGAAGTTGCTATTGCCAATGCTCTGTTCATGCACTCCACAACTATACGTTGCAGTTCTGCAGTATCAGCTTTATCTGCCATGGTTACATTGATATTGTCGAAGAACTTGGCTATGTGCACTTGTATAGATGTACTACGTGAGCCACCTGTAGCCAATGCTTCTGCTGTTTTCGAAGTGCCTTTTCTTCCATGTTTCTTTTTGTCACCATCACCAGCTCCAAAAGAAATATTCTCAGAATATGAACCTTTTAGTCCAGGAGTCGCAATCTGATGTTTTGATTGCTTTGTACTACTCTTGTGTCCCTTTTTACGTTGCTCCTGTGTAAGGTGAGTATTATAGTTAGAAGATACACCTTTTACTAGGTTTTGAGTAGCTGATATGGCATTTTTTCCAGCATTTACACCTAACAGATTACTTGCAGTGCCCTTGGCAGTATCCCATGCACCTTTAAAATCACCTTTGAACAGCTTAGCAAGAGCAGATCCAACACCCTTTATGCCCTCGAGCAAGCCGACAAATCTATCAATAACAAACTGCTTAATGATGTTGCCGAATCCTTTCAATGTGTCCCACATAGTGAGTATGAAAGCTCTGAATCCAGCGAACTTGTTCCAGCAATATACAATAGCTGCTGTCATTGCGCCAATTGCCATTGCTACTATTCCTATAGGATTAGCGTCTAAAAGAATATCGATAACAGCTTGTATTGCTACCCAAGCTTTGGTAACTAACACTATGCCCCACAACAAAGCTTGGTAGGTATAGAATACTGCAATAGCACCACCAACCATTGACGCAACGAATCCAATTTCTGTGCCCCAATCATTAAAAAACTTAATGACCGATTTAACAGCACCTGAAAGCCAGGAAAACAAGCCAATAGTAAGCTTTGCTAAAAATCCAAAGATTTTCTTCAACGTATCTGATTCTGCTATCCAAGTTGCAATACTCTCTACAATATCCATAACAGCAGTGCTAACGGTCTGAAATACCGATATGGCTGTCATAAAAGTAGATTTCAGCTTATCAAATATGTCTTTAATTCTTTGCTGTAATGATCCCAAAGCGGTACTCATCTTACCAGCTGCAGTCTGCGAAGTTGCTTCCATCATACCATGAAACTGTCCACCAGCAGCAGTAGCATGTTCCATTGCCTTGGTAACCATATCAGCTGTTATTTGGCCTTTCGACATTGCTTCCTGCAGTTCCTTGTATGATTTGCCAGTCATTGCCTGTAATTCCTTCAGAGGATTCCAACCTGCATTAATGAATTGAAGCAAATCCTGGCCTTGCAGTTTCTGCGCAGCATTGACTTGACCATATACGAGCGATAAGGATTCAAGTTTCTGAGCATCACCCATAGAGATATCACCTAGCATTTTAAGTTTACTCATCACGCTATCGCTTGATACTCCGAAATTCAACATTGTCTGTGCTGCATTTTCCACATTCAAATTAGAAAAAGGAGTATTATTCGCAAACTTATTGATATCCCCTAACAATTTAGCAGCTTTATTCTCATCGCCCACAAGAACCTTGAATGCCACAGATGTTTTTTCTGCTTGCGAACCGATTTTAGCAATCGCACCTACACCTGCAGCAACCATCGTATAAGGATTCATCAAAAAGTCCATACCAGGGATAGAAGAAAGAGATGACTTTAAGTTACTAAACGAAAAGGCTTTTCTTATGTTCTGTCCTGCTGCGGTGGCCCTTTGATTGACATGTTCAAGCTGCTCAGTCGTGCGCTTGGCTACACTAAGCACATTTCCTGAGTCAGCTTGCATTTTTATGAGAAACTTAACGATGCTGTCCATCTTTCGCTGCGTTCTTTTCGAGTTCTTTAATTTTTAGAAGATGAGATATATGGTGCGCCCACACTTCATCTGGATACCGTTCTGGAATTATCGACAGATTGTACATCAATAGAGTATCGTAGAAGAGGATGTCAGAGGCTTCGAAATCGTCTGCCTCTACCTCTGCATCCTCTAAAGCTTTTTTATTTCAGCCTCCTTGACCTTCATCACGTCCTCCATCTTAGCAACTGCCGCAAGGAACAGGTCATCATTCTCCTTGATTTCCTCGTCACCAGCAACCCACAACTGATTAAGTGTAGCCTCACTCAGTTTGATAGGGTCTTTTACTACAGATAGGTAAGACAAATCCTGACGGTTAGGTTTACGAACTATACAGCTCTTACCTTCAACAGTGATACAATACAGTTCACCATGCTTCTTTTTGAGATCAGAGATCTCTTTTTCGCTAAATTTCTTCATAATTTGTTGATTTTACTTTTGATCCAAATAAATAATTGGCAACTCCTGTTCTGTGTACTTATCGCCCTGCTTCCAGTCGTGAGGCGCTTCAGTGAACTCTACACCAATAAGTGTATCAGTTGTTGTAGCCTCACCTTTAGAAGGATTACCATAACACACAACAATATTGGTACGCATATTCAGAATATCACCACCTGCAGCAACCTTCAAGGCTTCATATTCGCTCTGCAGAAGAGAAATAGAACCCTCATACGACTTATTGCCTCGCTGAATACCTACAGGCTTGTTACCCTTGCCATACAAGACTTCTTTGTCCTGTTTGCTTGTGTATTTGATTCCACGCAAGCCTGTAATATTTCGACCTGCAAGGTTGACAGTAATGTCAGACCATTCGTATTCACGTGTATTAATCATTTTTACTCTTCACTTTTGGTTACAAAAAATCCAAGTTTCACCTCTACATCACGAGCATAGCCGTGAGGTCTAACCTTGATAGTTACTTCCAACTTCGATGTTGCCAGAACATTCACGTCTGGATTAATGACACAAGTACAGCCTTCGCCATTGCTGTTGCTAGATAGCTCTCCATTGACTGTCATTGCGCTATCAATAGCATCTTCAACGGTCTGTTCGATATAGCGAATAACATCCGAACGCAATGTTCCATTGTCATTTACCTCCAGTTCGTCAAGAATGCAATCAAGAAGTGTGTTATACACAATTCGATAAGCCTTGTCTATGACTCTTCGATTTGCCAATGAAGCGTAATCATCGGTTGGATCACAAGCCATACAGTCATCAATATAGTAATAGCCGCTGCGACCTGTATATCTACGTGGATACACGTAACGCTTATCATAGAGAGTATCCAGAACATCTGTCTGCAATCCGATAAGCTTATCTCCAAGATACATCTTGTTAGGGTAAATAGGACCTGACTTCACACGTCCAATATTACGCTGAACAGGTGTCATTGCCACTCTACCTGCAAATGTACCCATATCCACATCCATTGTTGAATCTTTCTGATCGCCAAGAACAACCATTACTCGGTTATAGTTTTCTGAAGACAGGTCTAATACAGAACTGCCATCATAACCAATGCCAGGGAGAGCAATAAACAAAGGGGCATACATTTGTGTTGTAGCATATTCAGCCAAGGCCTGAGCTACTGGCAGAGCAGAAAAGACATCAGCATCCAATCCATCTGCACCTGTTGTTGGTTCTGTGCCTGGCATAATCACGATGCCACGTAACTGACCATTCATATCAAGAATGAGGTCTTTCAATGCACCTGTGTTCTTATTACACAAATCTGTCATAGTGTCACTTGCCGCAATACCATACACAACCACTTTGGTACCCTCTTCTGCTTCATTGTAGAAGTTAGTAACAACATCTACAACCTTTGCATTGTTAGCCTTGGTAATGCCAAGTTCCTTCAAACCATCAGGGCGATAGATAGTGTATGGTGTATTCAGAGCGAACTTATCGCTAACAGCTGTTGCGCTGATAACGAGTGCCAGGAGACCGTCAGCTGATTCGCTGACAGTTCCTAACTGACCGTTCATGAATTGTATTTTAATCTTTGGTAAAGACATATTCTACAATTTTAAGTTGAACATCTGTTTACTCGCCTTCACACTTCAGTAGGTGTGCCTGTAGGTGTTTCTGATGGTCCCTCTGGTGTTTCTGATGGTCCCTCTGATGTTTCTACAGATGCAGAAGCTGCAGCCTGAGCAAGTACGATAACACCCTTGTTGTCGTAACGACGCTTTGAACCGCCTGTACGAACCAGGAATGAATACACATCACCGTAGAAGGTTGCGTCATTGGTATTGGCGAACATCTGAACATCGCCAAGAGCACGTGACACGCAATCCTGCTGCCATGCAATACCGGCAAGATTGTCTGCTGCAGCTTCGTCTGCTGCGAATTCCTTAATATTGTCAGCATTCTCTACCAGGACAGATGAACGCTGCATGATGCTGAAGCCGTACAGCTGACCGACAACACCTTTTTTAACATCTGCAGCCTGCTGGAATGCCATCAGCTCTTTTTCGGTGAGGTCGTCTATCAAATCCTGGTACATGAGTGCATCAAGGAGGAGATAACGGCCTTCTACAGGAATATTGTCCTTATTGAAGAGATACTGCAGATGTGACACATTTGCTTTACTGATGGTCTTGCGGTAACCAGTAACATGACTACCTTCAGCTGCCACGATCTTACCAGTGCAGCGCTCGATAGTCGCATTCTTAGCCCACTCACGCAACAGGCTCTCATGAGCTACCATGATCAGCTGCTGACGGTCCTGATTAATAACAGAGTTACGCTTATCGTAGCTGAGCTCAACCGTCTCCGCATTTGAGATATGTACAGGATCGGTGGTAAACTCATCAATGGTGTACTCCTTATCGTGGTCTTCACGCAGCGTTGCTGTTGCAGGATACTCCGTACGATTTTTCTTGACGCCGCTTGGTAAACCAGCATTAGGGATATGCACAGTCTTAAAGTTCACATACTGACTGTCATCAACACTTTTTGCAGCGAATGAGTTCTCTGGGAAGAAATTCTCTACAATAGTATTCTGCCAAATTTGTTTGTTCAGTGCCATAATTCTTTATTTTATTTATATTTGAATGATTTTTGAACAGTGTTCAAATACTACTCTTCCGTGTATTCCACACCATATTTATCCTTGAAAAGTTCCTTAAACTTGGCAAGGTTGGTTGCCTTCAGTTCTGAGAGTTTCCCCTCCTTATCCAATGTGTCCCAATCTTTGTTCTCAAACTGAGCCTGTGAACCCTGATTGATGAACTCTGTAACCAATCCTGCCTTCTGGGGCTTGATGCTGTTAATGAGAGCTTCGGTATTCTTTCGATCACTCTTCATCAGAGCCTTGAAAGTCTCTTTCTGTTCTTCCTTGATTCTGCCTTCCTTGATAGCAGCATTCAGGAAGGTTTCAATCTCCTTGCTCTCTGATGCTTCAAGCTTTGCTTTCAGACTCTTGTTTGCATTTTCAAGAGCTTCAAGCTTTGTCGCATTCTCCGACAAGTTCTTAGCCTTGTCCACTACGGCCTTTTCATCCGCACAATTAGCGAACATAGGCGTTGATTTCAAATCATCTAATAATGCCATGTTATTATCATTTTGTGACTCGATTTCGAGTCGGTTGTTAAAATAAGCGTATATATTACTCTGTTCTGCGTCTGTAAGGGTCTCTTCCATGGAATATATTCCATCTACAAGTCCCATATCCAAAGCTTCTTGTGCTGAAATCCAATGGTCCGTTCCATCCATGTATTTTGCTTTCACCTCTGTAGCTGTCATATTGCAGCGCTTAGAAATTATGTTGGCCAGATCATCTTCTAGGTTTCGCATCATATTCGACGTACGTTCCAAGTCTACAGCATTGCCTTTTGCTCCACCGCTCACAGCATGCAACATGATCTTGCCATAAGGTGAGATCATAACCTTCTTGGCTGACAGAGCAATAATAGCAGCCATCGATGCAGCATACCCATCTATGAATACTGTGATATTAGCAGGACAGGTCAACATTGCTGCACGAATTGTCATACCTGCGAACACATCGCCACCAGGACTGTTGATACGTAGATACAACTCCTTATAAGAGGTCTGGCCGTACATTATATTACTTACAACATTGGTTGGGTCACACTTTTCACCATCACCAATCTCACCATACATAAGTATTGTACCTACATCTTCTGGTGTTGCAAAGTTCTTAAATTTGAATGTATGCTTTCGTGACATAATTTTTATTTTTTCCGCAAATATCACATTTAATTTTCAGTCTCGCAAACTTCATTTTTATCATAGCGCTACAGAGTGTTTATTATAGCGCTACAGAACGCTACGATAAAATTACGCTTTCATTTATCTGTGTTTATCACGTATCTTTGCATTGCACATTTAGTTATAATAACATGGTAGCAAAAGCAAATACAACTATCGACAGAAAGAATATTGCTAAGACTCTCTATCTTGGCAATTACACACAAGAAGAGATTGCCGAAAAGGTCGGAACGACCCGACAAACAATCGCTCGTTGGATAAAACAGAATGATTGGGAGGAACTAAGAGCGTCTGCGTCAATTACTCCGGATAAGATCATTGCTAACTTTCAACGACAGATCATGGAGATCAATAACAATATCGCAGAGCGTGAACCAGGTAACCGATTCGCTACAAATGCGGAATCGGATACTTTAGTCAAACTCGCTGCAGCTATACAAAAGCTAGAACAGGATGTTGGTATCAGCGACATTGTAAATGTGGCCATCAAGTTTACTAATTGGTTGCGTGCAACTGATGTAGAGGTATGCAAAACTATCTCTCCATATCTTGACACCTTCATTAAATCACAGATTAAGCGATGAGAGCAGAAGAGAAAAGAGCACTCGAAAGATGGGAAGAGCACTTCAAGGCTATGTCAGCCGACATTCCTGTAGAAGATTGGCTCACGCCATTGGAAATAGAGCATAAACGAGCTTCTTTGGAAAAAGATCCTGTCGAATGGATAAAATACTTCTTTCCAAAGTATGCCAAATATGATTTTGCCGATTTCCACAAGAAAGCTATCAAGCGTATCATAGAACATGATGAATGGTATGAGGTTCTGTCATGGTCTCGTGAGCTGGCAAAGTCAACCATCGCTATGTTCGTTCTGATGTATCTCATATTGACAGGTCGCAAAAAGTTTGTCGTGTTAGCTTCTGCAACCATTATGGCTGCTACACGACTACTCACACCTTATCGCATTAACTTTGAACACAACCCACGTTTGCGTCAGTTCTATGGCGATCAGACTAATTTAGGAATGTGGCAACAGGACCAGTTTAAAATAAAGAATGGTGCAACATTTATGGCCATTGGTGCTGGTTCTGCACCTCGTGGTGCTCGTAATGAGGCTATTCGTCCAGACATCATCTATATGGACGACTATGATACGGATGAAGATTGCCGTAACATTGAGACTCTTAAAAAGAAATGGGATTGGTTCGAAAAGGCTCTATATCCAACACGTTCTATATCTGAGCCTACACTGATATTATGGTGTGGCAATATCATTGCTAAGGATTGTTGTGTTAAGCGAGCTGGTCAAATGGCTAATCATTGGGACATCGTCAACATCCGTGACAAGAATGGACATTCAACATGGCCACAAAAAAACACTGAGGAAATGATAGACAGAACGTTGTCTAAGATATCAAGCAAAACAGTACAAGGCGAGTATTATAATAATCCTGTTGTTGATGGTACAGTGTTCAAGAACCTTGCATTTGGAAAAGTGCCAGCATTGTCAAAATTCAGGTTTCTCATCGCCTATGGCGACCCTTCAACATCTAACCGCAAGAAGAGCGATTCATCAACCAAGTCACTTATCCTCATGGGTAAACTTGGACAGACATACTATGTTATCAAAGCGTTTCTTGACCACTCATTAAACTCTGAGTTCATAGACTGGTATTTTCAGATCAAGGACTATGTCGGTGGTAAAACGCCCGTATTCTATCTCGTTGAGAACAACACACTCCAGGATCCATTCTATGAGCAGGTGTTCTGTCCTCTGATACGTGAAGAGAATAAAAAGCGAAAGACTGATATTCATATCAAGGGTGATGCAAGCAAGAAGGGAGACAAGGCTTCTCGTATAGAAGCTGCTCTCGAACCGCTCGACCGTCTGGGGCTACTCATATTCAACGAAAACGAACAGGACAATCCTCACATGAAGCGCCTGATAGACCAGTTTTCGCTCTTCGAGACACATCTGCCATATCCTGCCGATGGTCCTGATGCCTGTGAGGGTGCAAAGGTGCAGGTGGACAGGCGCATCAATCTTGAAATACCTGTTGATACTATATCATATAATGACTTATCCGATTTTGATTCAAATTATAAATTTTAAATACAATGGCGAACTTCATACAACTGGAAGACTATGATGCTACGATTCACCGTGAAATCCTTGATTCGTTAACGCGCAATGACTCTGCAACTCAGGATAGGCAGATTATCGAAATCTGCGAAGATAGGGCTATAGCCGAAATGAAAGGCTATCTCAATAAGAGCTATGATGTAGAGGAGATATTCTCTGCAACGGGTTCTGACCGTAACCAACTTATTCTCATGATGGCTATTGATATAGCTGTATATCACATCTTCTGCCAGCATAATCCTTATAAGATGTCAGAGATTCGCAAGACACGCTATGACCGTGCTATAGAATGGCTCAAAGGAGTGATGAAGGGTGACATTACAATAGCCGATGCTCCACGCCTTCCGGCAGAAGAAGCAGCAAGCAACAGCCCTTGGCAGATAGTATCCGATGAAGTAAGACCAACTGAGATGTAAGATTATGAAAAGAAAGTATACATTAGCGAACAAGCGAACAGACAATAGCCGTAATCACAATCATATTACGACTGGAGGATATGCAGGTGGAAACAGCGTTCCTGACATTATTATGCAGATGCCAGAGATATTCTTCTTTGACATCAAAAAATTCATTGATGCAGTCAGGTCTGCCCAGAACATCGAGTATAGTTACCGCACGGAGTTATACAACCTCTACGAATCTTATCACCTTGACCTTCATCTCGAAGGTATCATCAATAAGCGTTTGCGTGGTGTTACCCGCTTCCCGATTGAATTTCATAAGGCTGACGGCACTATTGACGAGGATATAACAAGAGAATTGCGTTCGCCTTGGTTCAAGAAGCTGCGCAAGGAAATCGTAGATGCACAATTCTGGGGCTTCTCTGCTTTCCAATTCTATCTTGACGAGGACAACCATATCCGTTATATCAGTATTCCACGCAAGAACTTCAACCCTGTTACCCGTCAGATATTAAAGAATGAGGGTGATCTGTCTGGTATTCCAATGGAGGCTTTCGATAATACCATGATGGTGGGAGAATCTCGTGAACTTGGTTTACTCATGGTGCTCATGATTGGAGTGCTATACAAGCGTGGTAACATTAGTGACTGGGCAAAATACTGCAACATCTTCGGTATGCCAATCCGTGAATATACCTATCCTGCAGGTGACGAGGAAGCTCGAAAGAAACTCATTCAGGATGCACGTAAACAGGGTGTCAACGCTGTATATATCCATCCTGAAGGCTCCAACATGAATATCATTGAGTCTTCACAGAAGTCTGGTTCAACAGAGCTTTACTCCAAGTTCTGCGAGTACTTCGATAAAAAGATGTCTGTGCTCGTTCTTGGCAACACCCTTACTACAGAAGCACAGGATACAGGTACTCAGGCTTTGGGTACAGTTCACCAGGACGAAGAGAACGATCTAAATGCTGATGACCGTGAATACATCCTTGATGTACTCAACTATCAGATGTTGCCTATCTTCGAGAATTTGGGCTACAATGTTACTGGTGGCGAATTCGTATATGCTGAGCAAGGTAAAGTCGATACAGAGAAACAGATAACAATTGTTGAAAAGCTCAACTCTATGGGACTTCCTATTGACGATGACTATCTCTATGAAACTTTCCATGTCACCAAACCTCAGAACTATGAAGCAATAAAAAAAGAGAAGGAAGCGCAGAAACAAGCTTTGCGTGAGGCTCTGAACAATTCACACAGAAAAGAGGATGAAGATGATTTGAACACCGTTCAAAAATCGTTCAAAAACAATTTGAGAAGTTTTTTTGGACTCGCCCCAAAGACAACAAAAGGGGCGGACACAGACTTTTAATTGATTCTCTTTATTACGGTGGTGGCAACTGTTCTTGTGGACACAATCATACACATTTCGACAATGCAGCTTCGTTTGAGTTCAACATGGATGTGTTGCATACGTTCTTGCGCAAGATATATAAGGGCTTTGATACTCGCAATGATATAGAGCCTATTATGTGGCGTGAGATACTTCGTATCATCAATGAGGGTACTGTTGAGGGGTTGTCACGCTCCAACTATCCTGTTCACGAGGAGGCATTCCTTAACGCTTTAAGACATAGCAATGAGGTGTTTGCTGCTATGAAAACTCATCAGATGGGTGAAGATATGGCTAAAAAGTTATTGGATGGTCATGGTAAATTAAAATCTTTCGCTCAATGGAAGGATGATGTAAGCAGCATCGCCAGTCATCATGTAGGACCTTGGCTCAAAACAGAATATAACACGGCCATAGTTCGTGCACATGCTGCAGCAGACTGGCGCGAATTCGAACGTAACAAGGACATCTTGCCTAATCTTCGTTGGATGCCTACAACAGCTGCAGAACCTGATAGCGCACATAAGGCTTATTGGCAGATGAAACTCACCTTGCCTATTGATGATCCGTTCTGGAACGAACATCATCCTGGCGATCGTTGGAACTGTAAGTGTTCACTGGAGGCTACCGATGAGTCAGAGATACGTCCCAAAGAATTGGAGTACGCCAAGCCACAACGTGGACTTGAAAGTAATCCTGGTAAAACAGGTGAAATGTTCTCTGATACTCATCCTTACTATCCTAATAGTTGTCATTCATGTCCTTTCAATAAAGGCATCAAGAACAAAGCTAAATCATTCTTTAGAAATGAAAAGAAACATTGTAATGAGTGTAGCAAAATAGGAAATGCGATGAAATACGCCCATAATGATTTGAAAAAAAATATAGATATAACGCCACCTTCTATTGAATCTTATGAGGTTTCACATCATGGTATGGTTTACACGTCACCTTATCATGGAGCAAATGAGGTTAACGAAAACAAAAGACTTGCCGATTTCTTAGTAGAAAAGATAGGTCGTAAAGTTTATTTGCTTCCACGTCTTGATCCTCAAAATCCTAAGCAAGCACATTTGCGTTCCTCTTTATTACCTCCTGGAGTAAAAGAAAGAAAAAATCCAGATTTCTATATTGGTGGTCTTTTCTTTGATGGAAAAAGTATGGTTAATATTGAAAAATCATCTGACAATACAAAATATCATAACGATATTTTGAACAGAATAAAGTCAGCAAAAAAACAGGCTGATAATGCAATATTAGAAATTCCAACATTTGTATCAAGGAAAATTATTAGTGGAACTATAAAAGGTTATTTGAAACAATCTTCAAAAGATAGGATAATAATAGTAAAACATGGAAGAAAATGCTATACTTATAGCGGAAAATACAAATAAAAAACGGGGGTTACTCCCCGCTCAGAGGTTGGAGTCAAAGTTCATAAAGAAACAATGGCTCTAACCACTGCAAAAGTACAAAGTAAATCAATAAGTTACGTCAATTTTTCAGAAAATTTTCAAAAATGGATGCAAAAAACTTCGAAATTAACATTTCTAAGCTAAAAGATGAGGTTATCAAGGTGGTCAACGACAAATTACCTCGAAAAGTTGGCGTTATGGCTGTCAACCATTTCAAAGAGAATTTCAGGCGAAGTGGCTTTGTTAACAGTGGACTTCGGCCATGGCCAAAGACTAAACGACAAATGAGCAATCTCCCTGGTGCTGATAGTCGTTATGGTCCACTTACCTCTAATCGCAATCATCTTATGAGTTCTATCGAATCTCATCCTGCAGTTGGTCAAGTGTCTATCATAGACTCTGTTCCTTACGCCAGCATTCATAATGAGGGTGGCAACATAACCACTCATCCTGCAGTAACTGATAAGATGCGTAAGTTTGCATGGGCAATGACATATTCTCTTTCTGGTGTTAAGTCTGGCACACTGCCAAAGGAACTTCCCCCAGAGGCTCAAAAATGGCGTGGCTTGGCTCTCACTAAGAAAAGCAAAATAACCATCAATGCTCATATCCCTCAACGTCAGTTCATGGGCGATTCTGCCGAATTGAACAGAAAGATTGAAGATACTATTCAAAAAGAACTATCTAAAATTATAAAGTAATGGAAAATGTACTTGCCGACCTCATTAATCTCATAGGTCAAAACATGCCAGAAATACGAGTTGTAGATGAAGACTATGGTCAATTGGAAAATCTTGACCAGGATGGAAATTGGATGTATCCATTAGCATTCCCTGCAGTACTGGTAGAGGAACAGGAAACAGCATGGTCTAACATGGAAGGTCTCAACCAAAAAGGTGATACCAGTATTCGCATTCGATTGCTTATCGATTGCTATGATGATACTCATTACACATCTGGCACTCTTGGTAAGGTGTTAGAACGTATACAGATGGTTAGCAATCTGCATAAACTTATACAAGGTCATCGTGTTTCCGTTGATAATGAAAGTAACGATGGTGTACTCATTCGTACACGTAGCCGTTTCTATACAGGGAACCATGGAATCAAGGTGTACGAGAGCTTCTACACTACTACTATTACGGACATCATATCCGTTCCTGAACGGAAGAAAATAGCAACGATAAGGATTAAATAGAAAAAGGACCAGCTATCAGCTAGTCCTTTTCTTCAGCACATTCCTAAATCCACAAAATAAGGGCTTTGATAATTTATGTCCCTCACATGTAGCACCTTCCCGTATCTTCATTCGTATTATCTGTAATATTCTTGATTCGCTTAGGAAGAACTCTTCTTGCGACAGTTTAGTAAGCACATCATCGAATCGTATGCGCCTTTGCTCTGTCCAGTAGTAGTATCTTTCGAAGATTCGTTGATCTCGTTCTTTCAATAGTTCTTGATTTCTTCCTTTCGCCATGATGCAAAAATAGGAAAAAATATCATACAATTCCAACAAGTTGAACAGTTTTAGAATTTATCATAAAAAAAAGCACCCTCCATGGGGTGCTCTTCTAATTATATTCTGCAGAAACTTGGCTCAATCTTGTGCCAAACATGTTTCTCATCCATTTGCCAAAAGTAATAGTTGGTAACGGTACTTTGGACAACGTTACTTTCTCGGAACAAGTCCATAATATTCTTGTACTCATCATCGAACTTATCCTCAAGTTCATACAATTTCGAGATACTCTTGTAATCAAGTTTACCCTGCCTGTTGCGCTCTAGTAGGCTCATTGCCAACTGATAGATTGGGTCTTCAGTTCCCTTGTCGCTCTTTTCGATATAGGCACTCAGATAGTCTATTAGCTTCTGTGCAGCCATATCGGCACGTTCATCGAACTGTTTTACTTTGTTGAACTTTACCGATAACTTGAAGTCACCCTCTATGAGGGTAAATCCCTGCTGGTCATCGTGTCGCAGTTGTCCGTACTCTGCCATCACATCACGGAAGGCACCACTGTTCTTATCCATCGTCTCCTTGAACTTGACGACTTCATCACGTAGCTGCAGTACGGCTATCCTTACGTCATCCATAAAGTCCTTGCGCAAACTTTCGTATGCCTCACGCTTGTTCACCTTGTCCTGTTGTTTTTTTGCTTGCAATGCTTTCAACAGATCATCTGCATCCTCTGCTGAGAGGTTCTTTAAAAATTCTTCTTTGTTCATATCCTTTAATTTAAGTTGTTATTGATTATTCTGTTTCTTTAGTATCATCCTTAGCCTGATAGACATGTCGTTCAGTTCATCACAGCTGAGGTATCTGAACTCCTTGCCGGCTATCTTCTTACTCTTGCTGTATCTGTTTACCGCTGACCAGTCAGTAGTGTCGACACCTATCTTTTGCATCAGTTTCAGGCATACGCTCCTTCGTCTCCTCAACTCTTCACGCCATGGCTTATCATTCGGACATGCCTTTTTCATTATCGAAAGTATCTGCGAGTATTCGTTTTTCGTCACTTCCTTCAAACTCTCCGTACGACCATTCGTGCCTTGATATACAAGTTCGCGCTTCAAGTCTTCCTTGTCCCCCACGTATGGCATACGCTTCAAAAGCGCATAGAACTGGGCATAATTTATTATTTCTTGCATAACGGTTCCCAATTTATAGTTATCAAAGGGCGCATCATGCCTGCACCTTGGCATATCGGGCATTTCAGTTTTACGCCATCTCCGAATTCATCTCTTCCCCAAATCCAACCATTTCCACAACAGTAGTTGCATTTCTGCACAAGTCCTGTTAATTGCTGCCGCTTACACTTTAAGGTTGGACTATCAAGTTCTATTATCTGTCTCACTCTACTCATAATTCAATCATTGCTTTTATATGTCACTTGTTTACATCGATGCCAGCTAACGATACGGGTGCCCCACATCAGGTCTTTTGTCTCTACTACCACCTTTCCTTTATTCTTCTTTGATCGATGAATAAGTAAGTCACATGGGTAATCGTGTTCAAGCCAGTCATCAACCAATCTGTGGGCATCTCCACCATCCATTAGTATGTAGATGGTATCACCCTCCTTGTAATCTTTCTGTTCTTCTTTCATTTTTCTTTGTTTTTATCACCCCAGTATCGTTCTGCTCCTTCATCCCAGATGGTATATTCTCCTGTTGGGCCGAAGAAGCGACCTTTACTGAATGCCTTAAATCCTTCAACCCATATTTTCAGCGATGCGTCATACATTACACTTTCGGCTGCTCCGCCTCTTGGTGCCCTGCCTTTAGCGTGGCTGATGAATATGAGTAGCTTATTGCGGTTCTGTTCTTTTAGTTTGATGTAGTCCTTATAGCTCATTTGTGTATACTGGAATGAGTCTATCACTACGATATTGAAACTCTTGCGTCTTTGTAGGCGGTTTCTTAGTTCATCGATGGGTTCTGAGTTCAATAGGCTGAATCTCCTTCCGCATTCATTCATCCTATGTCGCATCAGACTCTGTTTCATGGTTAAAGAATCTCCCTCTTCGAGGCTGTCATAGGCGACTCTGTCAAATCGACTTAACTCCTTACAAAGTTGCATTACGAATGACGACTTCCCGTTTCCTGAGTTGCCCCAGATGAACCAGACGCCTGTGCGTTCCGGTTCACCGAAGGCATCTCGCCATGGTCCTTCAAAGTCAAAGGTGGATTTCTTCTCTTTCAAAACTTCTTTTACAGTAAGTGCTCTTTTCATTGTATGTCTTTTCTGTATTATTCCTTTATTCTTTTCGCACGATGTACTGACTTCTTCACTCGTCTCAAATCATACTCACAACTTTCGCTCTCCTTGATGATCTTATTGATCTCCTTGCGGTCCGTTATACCGTTGTTCGCACATATCGCATATACGTCCTGTGGTGATGTCGGCTCTATCTCAAAATACTTTCTGCCTATT
>Ga0256404_1001807_pt1 | contig 49728 bp, 51 predicted proteins | sample RumenRJG_01DNA_FD_185990 | JGI IMG/M metagenome (GOLD analysis project Ga0256404, IMG submission 185990) | Bovine rumen microbial communities from Lethbridge, Alberta, Canada - RJG_01 | ecosystem: Host-associated > Mammals > Digestive system > Stomach > Rumen | place: Canada: Alberta | collected...
TATAGCTGGGTTCATTAACCTCTTTTACAACATCACCATCTTTAACTTCCCCAATCAGCAAGGGCGAATCTGGATTATGCAACTTTTGGTTCCTTTTGACCAGCTTCATGTTGGAGTTGGCATAACAATACCTGCACCCATGCATGCAAGTGTTATATAATCCAATATCCCTTCCCATTAAACAATTGCATTCACGGTTCCTGTATTTTCCTTTGGGCACTTTTAAATTATTTCCAATAGCTTTTTCAAGCACCTGTTGAGTCATGCAACCTGTCGAATCGAAACCGAACTGGTCAAGCAATGTGCCTTCAACGCAAGTTTTCATTTGTATACCGTATTTTTCTGCAATTCTTGCAAAGTTTTCACCAATCACCAGTCTTTCCTCGGTGGTAACCTCACGGGCTTCCGGAAAATTCCTTAAAACCTTCTGATACAGGTCAATGAAACTTATTGTGCAGTCGGAAGTGTATTCATGAAGTTCCGATGCCATCTCCTCAAACTTGTCAATGTGAAAGTCAAGACTATATTTCTCTGTAATGAAAATAGGATCATATCTCCAGGAGACCCCATTGATTCCTATAGCTTCAGACAATTCCTTGAATGTTTTTATAACCTTTTTATGACTTGGAACATTGACTTCAATGTCTTTATCATACGGAGTTATTGTTGTAAACCAGAACTGCCTGTAATCAGATAATTTATCCAAATTCCTTACCAATGGCTTTGGGTTTTTAGTGCAGAAGCAAATGCAGTCAACGGTTTTCGGATTGAAATTATACTTGTAAATCTGATTGTTATACGGGTTTTTACTTAAAACAAATCCTTCTTCAATCCTATTCAAGAACCATTTGTGAAAAAAAGCTGGAATATCTGTTCTTGTTCCTGTATTGAGTATCATAAAAAAAAGAAAAGTTAAAAGAGATTATAAATCTCTTCCGAAAATGTGTACAGCTGCAGTACCTCCGGTACCACCGATGTTGTGGGTCATACCGATTTCTGCACCGTCTACTTGACGTCCGCCAGCTTCTCCTCTGAGTTGCCATACGATTTCAGCAGCTTGAGCAATACCTGTAGCACCTAATGGGTGTCCACGTGCTTTAAGACCACCGGATGAATTGATTGGGAAATCACCATCGATTTCGGTTTGTCCTTCTTCAATAGCTATTCCGCCTTTACCTTTTTCGGCAAATCCTAAGTCTTCTACTGCTAAAAGTCCGTTGATGGAGAAACAGTCGTGAACTTCAGTCACGTCAATGTCTTTTACGGTTACTCCTGCCATGTCATAAGCTTTTCTGGAAGCAACTTTGGTAGCTTCAATAGTAGTTAAATCTTTTCTATCGTGTAAGGTTAATGTTCCAGAAGCTTGTGCAGAAGCCTTTACATAAATTGGAGTGTCAGTGTACTTTTTAGCATCTTCAGCAGGAACCATTACAACCGCTGCTGCTCCGTCACTTACTGGAGAGCAGTCCAATAATGTTAATGGATCTGCAACCATTGTTGAGTTCAATACCTTGTCAACAGTGACTTCAAATGGGAACTGTGCATTTGGGTTTTTGGATGCATTCTTGTGGTTTACCACTGAAAATTGTGCCAATTGTTCACGAGTGGTTCCGTATTCGTACATGTGTCTTTTTGCAATCATTGCATATAATGACGGGAAAGTAGCACCTTGCTGTGCTTCCCATTCCTTATCTGATGCAGTAGCGATAGCTGGAGTAGCGTCAACGACATCTGTCATTTTCTCTACACCTGCAGAAATTACAACATCATGGAAACCTGATGCAACAGCCATGATACCTTGTCTTAATGCAAGACCACCTGATGCACAAGCAGCTTCAACTCTTGTGGTTGGTACTGGGTTAAGTCCCATGTGGTCGGAAATAAGTGCTGCAATGTGTTCTTGTTCTACAAATAATCCAGAAGACATGTTTCCAACGAACATTGCTTCAATGTCAGCACCGTCAATTTGAGCATCATGCAATGCCTTTACACCGGCTTCAGCAATTAAATCTCTGAATGATGAATCCCATAATTCACCGAATTTTGTTTGTGAAACTCCTATAATAGCGACATCTCTCATATTCAAGCCCCCTTACATTTTAATTTTGCCTTTGAATTTAGCATACACTGCATAATCGACATATGTTTTTTGGTCGATGATATCCTGTGTTTTTGGAGCTAATTCTCTTCTTTCAACAATTTCATCTTTTACGGTTATTGTGAATCCGTCACTTCCTGCACCTGATCCGTAAGAAACAACAAATATGTTGTCTCCAGGTTCAGCAACATCCAATATATTGGATAATGCCAATGGCACAGCACCGGAATAAGTGTTTCCAATGTTAGGAGTGAGCAATCCTTGTTTGATTTGTTCAGAACTGAATCCTAATTTTTTACCGGCCCTCAAGTAAAACTTACCGTTAGGTTGGTGGAAACAAGCGTAATCATAATCTTCAGGTTTTGAATCGGTCTCTTCAAATAACATTTTTGCAGTGCTTAAAACATGCTTGAAGTAAGCTGGTTCACCTGTGAAACGTCCACCGTGAGATGGGTAGTCCTGACCTTCCCTTCTGTAGAAATCAGGAGTGTCTGTTGTGAAACTGCATGTGTGATTAATATCAGCTATTGTGTTTTCTTTTCCTATAATGTAAGCGGCACCACCAGCGGATGCAGTGTATTCCAATGCATCACCAGGAGCTCCTTGTGAAGTATCAGCACCAATAGCAAGTGCATATTCAACCATTCCTGACTCAACAAGACCCATGGACATTTGGATACCTGCTGTTCCTGCCTTACAAGCGAATTCCAAATCAGCAGCAGTTAATTTTGGAGTTGCGCAAACCGCTTCAGCAACGATGGAAGCAGTTGGTTTTACTGCATAAGGGTGTGATTCAGAACCAACGTAAACAGCACCGATTTTTGATGGATCAATTTGAGCTCTTGCTAGAGCGTATCTAGCAGCAGTAACTGCAATAGTTGCAGTGTCTTCATCAGGAGAAGGTACGGATTTTTCGTTAACAACTAATCCATTTGATAAAGCTACAGGGTCATCTCCCCATACTTTAGCGATTTCTTCTACCTTAATTCTATATGATGGCACATGTGCCCCATATCCTACTATTCCTACCATTAAATCACCTTAAATAATAATCTTAAAGACATTAAAAATTAATTTAATTATTACTATTATATTTTTATTATTATATAAAATTAACTAAAAAATAAGTATTTTTTTAACAAAATAAGAATTTTAAAAACAGAATGATATAAAGATGCAGTCGCCGGGATTCGAACCCGGGTTGTAGGCTTGGAAGGCCCAAGTAATAACCAGACTATACCACGACTGCATAAAAAATGCGGCGTCCGGGATTTGAACCCGGGTCTCTAACGTGGCAGGCTAGAGTCTTAACCAGGCTGGACTAACACCGCATGAAAACTAACAACAAATAAACTTATGTTTTAATCATATATAAATCTTTGCATCACTTTCCCATAATTTGTTTGATGATGAGCTTGTCATCCTGATCGGCAACCCTCAATAGAATCACTAATGCAAAGTATACAATAACTGAAACAACAATTGCAATCCATAAATTCAAGTTGAAGTAATATAAGACCAATCCCATCACTACAGAGGCAATTACAATCTTTAGAATATCGAAAATTAAGTGCCTATCCGGAAGTTGACCGATTTTTCTAATCATGTACAATTCCAAAATTAAAATCAGAATTTCACTTAATACTGTTGCGACTGAAGCTCCGTAAACTGAGTATTTAGGTATCAGTATCAAGTTCAAAATGACATTGAAAACAGCAGCTATGGAATAAATTTTTGTTACTGAATATTCCTCATGGGATGAATTCAAGATCAATGAACATGCACCATTGATGAATAAGAAACAAACAGTCCAGATCAGAATTGCCAAGACATCTCCCGCTTCAACAAATTCCGGACCGTAGATTGCAATGATGTCACCTCCATAAAATGAAGTGAATACCGCGATAGGGATTGTAACCAATGACAAGTACTTTATGGATTTGATAAAGCTTAAGTGAAGCAAATCTTTTTCATTTGTGAACAACTTGCTCATTACCGGGAAAACCACAGCTGAATAAATTGAATAGAATAAAGCCAGAACGCTTATCAGCTTATATGCCGCATTGTAAAGTCCGGTATCATAGGTGGATGCAAATTGAGTAATCATGACTATGTCAATTGAGTAATAGATTGTATAGAAAAGACCGGTTAAGGCAAATGGAATTCCTGCCTTAATCAATACCTTATAAAAGCTAAAGTCAAAGGTGAATTTCGGTTTCATGATATGCTTTCTCATCGCATATACAGCATAAATCAATCCTGCAATGTTTGCAAAGATATATGCAAATGCAATACCTATTAAACCAAAATCTGTGACAATAACAAGAACAATGAATACTAATGTCAATACGTTTAGGATAATGTTTGTTATAGCCTGATACTTAATCTTTTCATGTGCCTGGAATGATGAGAAGAAAACATCATGAAATGTCTTTATCAGGTATTCAAAAGCGAACAGCAAACAGATTCCAATTACATAGCGATTCCATCCAAGAACCAGCAATGACACTATAATTATCGCAAAATAGAATATTGCCAAAAATAATTTCAGGGACAATGTATTGTTAACATATTTGTCCTCATTTTCAAAATCCGTGGAAATGGCTCTTACAAGATAAGTAAAAATACCAAATGTTGCAAATACTCCAAAGATAGTTGAAATTGAAACTGCAGAACCGAAAATCCCATAATCTGAAGGACCCAAATATTGTGCAGTTAAAATTGTCCAGATAAATGCTAAGACGCTAGTTAAAACCTGTGAAAACATTAACCAGCTCATATTTGCAAATATTGTTTTTACCTTACTTGCCATTTATATTACCTTAATTTTTTCTAGCTATTATGCAAATCCAATCGTTTTCATCATTTATATAAGATTCAAATTCATCAAATCCTGCAGTTTTAAGAGATTCCTCCAAAACATCCTCTGAATAAATCTTCATGTCCAGCAATTCAACCAGATCATCATATTTATCCATTTCACCCTCTCTGTATACTGCTTCATTACATATGAATATGAATCCTCCTTTCTTAAGAACCCTATTCACTTCTTTCAGGTCATTGATGAAATCTGGCCAGAAGTAAATTGTTTCAAAAGCTGTTGCTATGTCAAAGGTTTCATCATAAAAAGGCATTTCAGAAACTGAACCCTGAAGAACATTTACAATTCCATCATCAATGAACTTTTTATTCAAATCAATTGACTTTTCAACACTTACCTCTGAGTAGTCTATTCCGACAACCCTTCCATCTTTTGAAATCTGTTCGGCAAAGCGTTCGATGTTTCTTCCACCACCGCAGCCAATATCCAATATCTTGCTGTCTTCCTTTACTTCAAAATGGCTTACACCCCATTGTGCCATGGATTCATGGGACTTGTTCATCCTGTCCAAAATCTGATGGCCCAATTCACCGACAGGCTTCCTTGCATTTTTAATCAGTTCCTTACTTTCAACGTGATGACCAGTGTTTACTTTATCATTATCACTCATAATAATCACTTTTTCATTCCTTTACGTGTTTTGATAGCTTGTCCTGTTTCAAACTGTTCGATTTCACAAGCTCCCAGCAATGCTTTTCCATATGCCAATAGCTTATCTTCCTCATTGACAATTAAAACTTCATCATTGGATCTGATATCCTCATCACAATCTACAACGAACTTACAGAACACACTTTTTCCTTCAAGTGCAAATGGTTCTGAGTCCTTATTAACAACAACCCTGTTTTTAGGATAGTTCATTGCATTGTGAAGTCTTTTTGCACCCTCTTTTGATAATATTAAAAATGAATCTGATGCCCTCATGTTCACAATCAGGACCTTTCCATCATATATGTGGCGGATTTTTCCTGTTTTCTTACTCTTTTCAATGTTAATGTTACCTGTAAATAAAGCCTCGCCGGCACCTACTCCAAATTGATAGTCTGCAATGGCCTTGATTTTCTTGATGTCATCCTTTTGGTATCTGATTTCATCTGAGCTTTCGCATTTGTCATAGAATCCCAAATCATAGTCCTTGATGACCCTTGAGTGTATCAATACCTGATCGTAATATTCAACAAATTCATTGATGAAATCCTCGACAAATTCTATTGCATCGACATCCTTTGTTTTTGGAGCATCATTTTGGCTTAACGGATACACTTCATCAATTTCAAGTGGAATCAATCCGAACGGAATGTCCATGACCATGAAATCAGTGTTTTCCAAATCTATTTCTTTCTCATCACCATAGACATAAAACTCACCAAGCTTTCCTGAGATGAACTTGGAATAAGGCTTTCTGGTCGGCGGCAAAATAACTAAATCCCTTTTCTTAGGCATTTGGCGCAACTTCTGCATATGTCTTAACACTTCAGGTCTGCATAATGATTCCGGACCTGTGTAGAAAAATGCGGATTTCTTGCTTCTCGGATCGTATTTTTCCAAATCCTGAGAGTAATTTCCAAGATGCCTTACAGCTTCTAAAAGTGCAGGGTGTGCTCTGCATCTTTCCTCTACAAGCTCCATCAGGTTTCCGTCATAAATCGCTTGTCTGATTAATCTGAGTTCTGCAAATGAAACATGCAGGTTATGTTGTGCAATCAATTCCCTGCGTTGCTTTTTAGGCATTGCCCTCAGGTCATCCGGAGTGTATTTTGTACATACTTCACATGAGCATGGCATTTCCTGAAGGTTTTCGAGCTTGAATGTTCCTCTGGTTGACAATAGCCTATCATCCTCTGCATATAAAATGTAAGCCGCTGAATCGAAGAGGTCGCATCCCATTGCAACACATAATGCGAATATCATAGGATGTCCTGCTCCCATCAGATGGCGGGGAACGGTGTCTGACAAGTCCTTCATTGAATTCATCACAACATCAACGAGGTCCTTGTAGTGGTATGACTCCATCAGCGGAACGACCGCACCGATTGGATATAAGTCTGCATCGAGCTTTGAAAGCTCTCTTGCACATTCACGTCTCAAGTCCATGAATGTGGAACCTTGAACAACGGAATTCAGAAGCATTTCCATATTCTGCTCTTTTTTATATTCCACTGCTTCCCTTGCCCTTTCCAAAGTGATTTTCAAATCGCTTTCGGCCTTTTCCCTATCGACAAAAGGTGCTGTAGGAATGTCAAGGCTTGTACCGATGTCTGTTTTTATCAGTTCCTGAAACTCGATGACTTCTTTGTTGGTTATCTCGACATCACCGTAGACGGACAGCTGAAATGACCCTGAATCAGTCATGATAGGGCCATCGAAATTGATCAGCTTGTGCAATCCCTCATCGATTGCCTTTTGCTTTAAATCCTCATCCTTGTAAATCAGATATGCATTGGTGATTACAATATCCGCACCATACTTGCCAACGTCGATTGCCTGCTTGCGGGGATGAATAACCGGCATCAATGCAGGGGTTTTGACATCACCGTGCTTGGTCTTTAAGACCCCAACACGCCCCATATTATCTTTAGCTTTAATTTCAAACATTTATTTAACCTTAATCGTTTAATTAATGAGAACTCATACGTAAAACTAGAAAATATTGTTAAAGAATATAAGTTCATTTAAAAAAATTTTATCCAAAAAAATTGGATTGACATATCTAAATAAACTTATAATTAGAAATTATATAAATTTTGCTCATATCCGATTTAAATAATTATTTTAGATAATTAAAAAAGTTCAATTTCGTAAAATTGCTAGATGAATAACCTAAATGTTATTATTAATAAACTCTAAAAATTAAGTTTAGATAAAATGAGTTATGAAAACAGTGCTAGAATAATTAATGATGATATTTTTGATTTAGTGAATGAATGTTTCGATGCCGAAAGAAGTAGTCGAAATAATGAAAGTAGACTTAATTTTTTTGATACTTACAATGATTATTTTGTTTTAACTGATGATGGATCTTATTCTATTAATTCAAAAGAAATAAATCATAAAGTTGAAACATTACATACATCTACAGGGGCAATAAGTGAGTCATTTGAGAAATTCATCAAGCCCATGAAGTTCAACTATGATAAGGACATTGCGATTTTAGACATCTGTGCCGGGTTGGGATACAACTCATCAGCCGCAATAGCTGACTTTTTGAAAAATTCATCCGATTCAAACTTGCAAATTGACATGGTTGAAATATCAAAGGCCACATTTGCATGCGGACTTCTGGTCCCATCACCAATTCCGGAACATGACATAACAAAAAAGGCCATTGAAGACGAACTTATCAAATGTGATTATGCAACTTTAAGCCTTGAGGAAGCTGAAATTCCAGAAAACATCAACATCAATGTGTTCATTGAGGATGCAAGACAGACTGTGCAGAATCTCGAAGACAACACCTATGATGCAATATTCCTGGATCCGTTCAGCCAGAACATGGCTCCGGAACTATTCTCACTGGAATTTTTTAAAGAATTCAGAAGAATCATCAAGGATGACGGCATTGTTGCAACCTATACTTCATCCGCCCCAGTTAGGGCAGGTTTCATAGAAGCGGGATTTTACATAGGTCTTGGACCTATATTCGGAAGAAAGCAAGGCGGAACCCTTGCAAGCCCGAATCCATTGATGCTTGACTATTCCCTTCCAAAAAATGATGAAATCAGGATTGCGCTTTCAGATGTCGGAATTCCATTCAGAGACCCTGGACTAAATAGCTCAAGCGAATCCATTTTAGATGCAAGGACTGAAGAAAGGCACAACGCGCGCCACAACACCAAAATCTCATCTGCCGTGAAAACACCAATATTTTTGGGCGATGAAATGGAATATGACGAAAAGCTAAAAAGACGTGTCGAGAGAAACCTTGAAAAAATGAACATACCGTCAACAACATCTCCCGAAGCATTCTACATTATCGAATGTGAAAAGGATTACAATGAAAAACAAGATGGCGACAATAACACCACAAACAGAATTTTAGACATGAAAAAAAGATTAAAAAAAGTTAAAGATGGAAATTATACTTTAACATAATTTCCGCTTTTTAAAACATAAGCTAATTCTTTTGAAGACGGTTCAGGGGCTGAAACAACAGTCAACTTGTATGGATGATCATTTGTTACATGCTCCAGACCGAATATTGAAAAGTCACAGTCACAATGGGAACAGAAAATCATACCTTCAGTACTACCAGGCTCCCTATGATTTGTTGCTGGGAAAATACCAACTTCAGTTGTCTCATCTCCTGCCCAAAAGACATCCCAATACAATGTATCATTATGATGGCAGTACGGACATACCCTTTCAAACTCAGTCATATACCAGTTCCAACCGTATTTTGATTGTTCACCAGGAGCAGACGGCCTTCCAATAGCCAAGATAGTTTTTCCATCTTCGGAAACACCATACTTGCTGTATGACATACCGTACCTATCCTTTACAACAGTGATCTTTTTAGTCACTTGGTAACCGGTGCTTAAGTCCTTACAAACCACCTTATATTGTCCAACAGGCAGTTTGAAACTGACTGACGCAATACCCTTAGAATTGGTTTTTACAGTATGTGCAACGCCATTGAGTGTAATCTGCATTTTTGTGTTCTTAGCTATTTTACCGCTTTGAGTCAACAATTGAGCAGGGAATGATGATTTCTCATTATCAATAGCTGCAATATCGGTTGCCTTAATGGAAGCCAATTTTACAGTGACTTTCTTGTTTAAGACATAACCGGTGTATGGATCAACTGACTTGAAGTTGTATGTTCCTTTTGACAATTTGAAACTGACAGTTGCAACACCTTTTGAATCTGTCTTGACCGTCTTTTTGGCACCATCAACGTAAACATGCATTTTAGCATTTTTAGCTAATGACTCCCCTTTGTAAAGGGTTACTTTGAATTTTGAGGTTGTGCCTGTAAATACAGTCATTGTACTAGCATACAAAGTAGGTGAAACCTTCAAGGTATTTGTCTTTTTCTGACCGGTTTGCGGATTGATTGAAACAATCTTATAGGTTCCCGGCTTGGAAATCACCTTAATGGATGCTTGACCTTTTGAGTTGGTCTTTTTGTAGAAGTAAGTTCCCTTGGTGTAAAACTTAATGTACTTGTTCTTTAGAACCTTACCGTTTTTACCGTAGAATGTTGCAGTGAATTTCTTTGAGCTTAAATAATGCTTATTCAAATTGGTCGCAACAATGGAACTCTTTATAACAATCTTATTTGAAATCTTGTATCCGTTAGGATGGATTGCATAAACGGTATAAGTACCAACCTTTAAACCTATAGCCAATTTGGCAACACCTTTTGAATTTGTCTTTTTGGTGTAAGTCTTGCCGTTGACCTTGAATTTTACATTAGTATTGGCCAATGCCTTTCCGTTACTCTTCAAAAATGTTGCAGAATAGGATGCTGTGCTTTTATATGTAGTGGTCAAGTCTTTACCCTTAACAACAGGCAAAACCTTGATCTTATTTTTAGCACTGGCAAAATTACCGTACTGAGCAGAAACCACATAGTTTCCCACTTTCAAATCCAAAGGCAATACTACCTTACCTGACTTGTCAGTGGTCTTTGTGTAATTTACACCGTTAAGATTTAAAGTAATAGGGACATTGCTTACAGCACCCTTTTCATCAGATAAGGATACCTTATAGCTGGATCCGCCCTTATAATACATACTTACATCACTGCCTGACAATGAATAATTTTTTGTGTCCTTTGAAGCAGTGAGTACTTCATTTGCAGATGAATCTTCTGAAATCCCCGATGGGGGTTCCTCATCCACATCACTGGCAATTACATCATCAGTCGCATTTGAGTCAACTGCAGCAACTGCAGATATTGACAACATAAATACCAGTGTCAATAAAATTAAACTAATTTTTTTATTAAACATAAACGTTAACTCCATTTAACATCTGTTCGTAATAATTGTTATTTGACTTTTTGTATAAAAAGCTTTTGATTTTTAAAAAAAGATTAAATAGGCTTAATTTAGCTAAAATAAGCAATAATAGGTTAAAAAATTTAATGAATAATTTAAATATTATGAAATTGACAACAAAAGATAAAATTGCATTGAAAATTGAAACTTCAAAATTTTAAATATCAATAAAAAATGTTAAAAACAACCTATTTATGGATTAACATATAAAGATTGTTCAATTAAACAATTTTAAGTCTAAATATAAAATCAGATAAAATATGGAAAAACACGATTAAAAATTGTTTAAAGCAAAAATAAAGCTCAAAAATAAAGAAAATAAAAAAAAGTGGCAAGGTTAAAAATACCTTACTCCACAGTCACACATTTCGCTAAATTCTTAGGCTTGTCAGGGTCATGTCCCTTTTCAAGAGTGATGTAATAAGCAATCAATTGCAACGGCACAATGTAGACCAAAGGTGCAATGATTTCCTTTACCTCGGAGTTTATTGCAATGACATCATTTGCCTTAGCCTTCAGGGATTCATCATCATCAGAACCTACTGCCAAAACATACGCTCCACGGGATTTCACTTCCTCCAAATTACTCATGGTTTTCCTGTAGGTATCTCCCGGAGGAATAATGACCACAACCGGAATTCCTTCATCAATCAAAGCCAAAGGACCGTGCTTAAGCTCACCGGCAGCATATCCTTCACCATGAATATATGTGATTTCCTTTAATTTTAAAGCACCTTCCAGTGCTGTCGGATAAGAGTATCCTCTTCCAAGATAGAAGAAGTCCTCAGCGAAGTTATACCTTTTGGAAATGTCCTTAATGAACTCAACATTTTCAAGGGTCTCGTCAATGAAATCCGGCACCTTGTCAAGCTCCTTAAGCAATTCAGTGTTTTTAGCAAATAATGCTGCAAACAGATAAATTGCAGTGAGCTGTGCGACATAGGTTTTTGTTGCAGCTACACCGATTTCCGGACCTGCTTGGGTCTGAATTACATACTGTGCCCTTCTTGTAATTGATGATCCTGCCACATTGACAATGCCCAATGTCTTTGATGTCTGATTTGCAACATCCAATGCTTTAAGTGAATCGGCTGTTTCACCAGATTGTGAAATGAATATTACCAATGTCTTGTCATTTAATGTATTTGCAGCATATTTAAACTCGGATGCCAATATCACATCGGTTGGAATGCCTGCAAGGGATTCTATCAAATATTTACCTGTCAATGATGCATGATAGGATGTTCCACAAGCAACAAAACAGATTCTTTGAATATCCTCCATATCATCGATTATTTCCTGAATTGCATCCCTTTGAGTTAATGTATTCCTAACAGCAATAGCTTGCTCGTTAATTTCCTTAATCATGAAATGGTCATAACCCTCTTTTTCAGCCATTTCCGGTGTCCAGTTGATTGTGTCGATTTCCTTGTTGACCACATTGTCAAACTCGTCATGGACAACAACACCGTCCTTGTCCAGAATGACAATTTCACCCCTTTCAGGATAAATTATGTCACGGGCATACTTTAAAATAGCCGGAGAGTCTGATGCAAGATAATAACCATCTTCGCCAATTCCGACAATCAAAGGAGAATCCTTACGGGTTGCTACAATCTTATTAGGTTCATTTATGGATATTGCTGCGATTGCATAAGCCCCCTCAATAACATCAATTGTCTTTCTGACTGCATGTTCAAGGTCGAACTTCTCATCCATAAACTTCTGAATAAGATGAGGGATGACCTCAGTATCAGTATCTGACTTGAACACATGGCCTTCAAGCATCAGTTTTTCCTTAATCTCCAAATAATTTTCTATGATTCCATTGTGGACAACAGCCACAGTATTGTCTTCATCAACGTGAGGGTGTGAATTCAATTTGGACGGATCCCCATGAGTTGCCCATCTTACATGAGCAATACCGAAGTTTCCAGGCATGTCAGTCAAATTTAATTTCTTGTCAACCTCTTCAATTTTTCCTTTATCCTTTTTAATTTTGATTTTGCCCTCATTAAAAGTAGCCAAACCTATAGAGTCATATCCCCTGTATTCCAATTTTGAAATACAGTCAAAAAGAATAGGTGCGACGTCTGTATCATCTTTTAATATACATCCTACAATACCACACATCTAATCACCTTGATAATTATAAATTTCTTCATACATGTTTACAACATCCCCAATTATCAATATAGCTGGAGTGTTGATTTTCTTATCTGAAATATCGCCTAATGTTCCAAATACAAGATTCTGATTTGGCAATGTTCCGCTTTCAACCGCACACACCGGTGTGTCGGCTGAGCGATATTTCATGATTTCTGCAGTGTTTTCTTTAATGTTTCCAATACCCATCAGGATTATTAATGTATCTGCAGTGTAATCCCAATGGACCTGGCTTTCTGGTTTTGTCGGGTCCTCATGACCAGTCACAATTGTAACTGATGTTGCAACCCCTCTGTGAGTTACCGGCAGTCCTATTGATGTTGGTGCTCCAATAGCTGAAGTTACACCTGGAATAACTTCGAATTTGATATCATGTTCCATTAAAGCCAATATTTCCTCTCCACCACGGCCGAAGACAAAAGGATCTCCACCTTTAAGCCTTACGACATTTTCATGATTTTGAGCCTGTTCTATAATCAACTCATTGATTTCATCCTGAGTCTTGTAATGCTCGCCTGCTTTTTTGCCCACATATATCCTTTCCGCAGTTTCTGGAGCATGAGCTAATATTTCTTCATTAGCTAAATAATCATATAAAACAACATCAGCTTTGTTTAAAGCCTTAACCGCTTTAAGAGTTATTAAATCAGCATCACCAGGCCCTGCACCAATTAAATAAACTACCATCTAAATCACTTATAAAAATCCTTTGAAAAAGTTTAAACCATCATCTGAGCCAAATATTTCCTCACATGCCCTTTCAGGGTGAGGCATCATAGCAACAACAAGACCTGACTCATCACATACGCTTGTGATAGCTTCCATGGACCCGTTAGGGTTTTTTCCTTCAAATTGCAATACGATTTGGTCTTGGTCTTTCAGTAAATCAATGTCTTCTGTGTAAAATCTTCCTTCAGCATGAGCAATAGGAAGAGCAATTGTTTGATTGTTCTTGAATGCTTTTGTAAATGGGGTTCTGTTGGTTGCAACTTTCAAGTCAACCCATTCACAGTTGAATTTAGGGTTTTCATTTGTAATGAAAATTCCAGGAATCAATCCGATTTCTCCTAAAATCTGTGCACCGTTACAGATTCCTAAAACCGGTTTTTCCTCTTTTACCAATTCTTTAATTCCATCAATTACTGGTGTAATGGAAGCCATTGCACCTGCCCTTAAGTAATCTCCGTAGGAAAATCCTCCAGGAATGACAATACCATCATAGTCTGTGAGCTTTTCCTCACTCCACCAGACATATTCCGGTTCAAGTCCTGCTAGCTCACAAGCCTGTGCAACATCTCTGTCACAGTTAGTTCCTGGAAATCTAATTACTCCAATTTTCATTTTTCTCACCTATTTACCGCAAGCCATGTTTTGTGGAATAACGTTGATTTTGTAATCGTGAATTACAGGATTACAGAGTAATCTTTCGCACATGTCAACTACATTTTCCCTGATTACTTCCCTGTCTTCGCCTTCCATTTGGAATTTGATGGTTTCGACTGTTTTTACATTTTTGACTTCGTAACCAAGTAAGTCAAGGGACCTTTCGATTGTAGTTGCTTCTGGGTTTAACATACCGCTTTTCAAAGAGATTTTAACTTCAATATCAAATAACACTTAAATCACCTTTTCATCATCTGGAATAATTCTATTATAAACTTCTATATAAGCATCCATCACTTCATCATCTTTTCCTTCTCTAAACAATTCCTTATCTAACATATCTAGGGTTTCGCTGTCCCAAAGTCTGCATCCGTCAGGGGAAATTTCATCACCTAAAAGGATTTTTCCATCTTTATCCTTACCGAACTCCACTTTATAATCAACCAGGATGATTCCTGCATCTGCAAAGAATTTTGTCAAGATTTCATTGATTTTCAATGCTTTTTCAGTTAGAATGTCAATTTCTTCTTGGGTAGCAATGCCTAATGCCTTGATAATTGAATCGTTAAGCATAGGGTCATGGTATTCATCATCTTTAAAGTCCATCTGAACTATAGGCGGTTCCAATTTTGTGCCGTCCTCAATAGGATATCTGCGCACCAGACTTCCTGTTGCAATGTTTCTTACGATGACTTCAATAGGAATCATTTCAAGTTTTTTTGCAATCATGACGTTTGGTTCAGGCAAGTCAATGTATTGGGTTTCAACACCGTTTTCCTCTAAAACCTTGAATATCTTAGAAGAAATGACAGCATTGTATGCACCTTTATTGTTCATTACTTCTTTACGTTCACCATCACCAGCAGTCATGTCATCTCTAAACTCAATTATGACTTTATCATCTTCATCTGTGGTGAATACGCTTTTTACTTTACCACTGTTAATTAACTCTTTTTTGTCCATGATATCAACAAAATTTTTAAATTATTATAATATAATTTTAGAAGTTAATATTATATAAAAATAGTTAAAAAAATAGAAAAAAATAGTAGTCTATAACTTGTTAATGTATTCCACATCATCTTTTGTCTGTCCAAACTTCATCCCGTTTAAATTGCCGTTGGGAAGAATGGACATGATAACCACAGGATAATCATCCTGTGGCTTGATGAACATCTGATGTGTGACATCCTGTCGGGTTGTAACTACTATCTTATAATGATTATCAATTTTAGACAGCTCTCCATCAAGAAACACCTGATTGAAGGTTTGCTCTAAAAGATAATCCGGAAATGATTCCTCAATGTTGAAATATTCTAATACTTCCTGAAAAATCATTCGAATCATTCCATGCTTGGAAGCTGATCTTGGTCTGAATCGTATGATGAACCTATTAGATCTCCTGATTCAGTATCATATTGACGGAATCCTCCGTCTTTGTATGTTACCTCACGGTAGTATCCTTCACCATTTTGCGCATTGAATTTGACTTCTTCGCTTACAACATCGCTATCGCCGTCATCATCCGCTGATGTATCATCGCTAGACTCATCAGAACTTTCAGAAGATGCAACATTACTCACTTTATCGATTACATCATTTACAGATGTGTCTTCGGCATCCGCAACATCATTTAAAAAAGTGTGTCCTACAACACCACCAACAACTAGCAGTACCGCAATAATACCTAAAACGACTAAAATAAAGTTTTTCATATTTTCACCTCTTTTAAGCTTTCACTTGATATTTGAGTATAGGTGTTAAAATACTTTTCTATCTCAATTTATATATGAAATAAAATCATAATATTAATTATGAACATGAAAAATACCACAATACTTCTCATATTTTTATTATGTATTTTAGGTTTAATGATAGGAGTATATCAAACAGAAGTCAACGATAGCTCAGCAAACCTTGTCAATCATGAAGAAGTAATTAATGAAGATTCAAATGGAACAATCACCATCCATTTAGAACTAAAAGAAAAAAATGAATCTGATTTAATCAAATTTTTTACTTAAAACATAAAATAAAAAAAGAAATGTTATAGAAAGCTATAACATCTAAACTCTTTCTTCTGCGTTTTCCCAGTCAGGATTTTTAGCAGGAAGCAGTGTGAATACTAAAGTTGCAATCAATAAAATTGCCGCTGAAATAGCTGTAAATACCAACTGATTGAATGTTCCCGCATTGATTACATCAATCAATCCGCCAATCCATATAATTGCAATAAATATTGGTAGGACATATTTGACGACAACCAACCACCAGTTTCCAAGCTTGATTGTTTTTGACTTGGAATTCATGAAATCAATAAGCTTTTCAGCCTTGAATATCCAAGCAAATATGATACATTCTAGAATTACTCCTAAGAGAAGCGCAATCTGGTTGATGAATGTATCTACAAATCCTAAAAGGTCGCCACCAAAGGATGTTGCATATACCATTGACACTGCAGCACCTACAATGATTAATACAGTCATTGTCCTTGACCTTGACCATCCGAACTTGTTTTGAATTGAAAATGATAAAGGTTCAATTGTGGATAATATGCTTGTTAAACCTGCAAGGTAAACTGTCAGGAAGAAGAGCGGTCCTAAAACTAACGCCCATTGACCAAGAACATTGAATACTGTAGGGTATACAATGAATACCAATCCGGTTCCCTGGGTTACAAGGTCTGCAACTGCAGTTCCTGACTGAAGTGACATGTAACCTAGAATTGAAAATACTCCCAAAGCCGCAAAGTTTTCAAAAAGGGAATTTGCAAGAGCGATTGAAATGGTGTTTGTAACCAGATCCGCATCATCTTTTGTGTAACTTGCATATGTAAACGCAATTGACATTCCCAAACTTAAAGAGAATACAATCTGACCGAAAGCAGCCATCCAAATTTCAAAGTGTGTTAGAAGTGACCAATCCGGATTAAATAATTCCGCAAGACCTATTGAAGCGCCAGGTAAAGTCAAAGAGAATCCTACGATGATTATCATGATGATGAACAATGCAGGAACCAATATTTTAGATACCTTTCCAAGACCTGCTTCAAGGTCTCTGTGTGAAATAAGCCAAACGATTACCCAACCGACAAGCATTGCAACAGCAATGACTGGAATGAAATTCAACAAACCAGTGTATGATGAAGAAGCCTGCAATAGATTTGCAGTGAAAAAGGTGTTAGGATCTGCTCCCCAACCTTTTGTAAAGCTCAAAATCATATATATTCCATCCCAGCCCAGAATAGCTGAGTAATAAATCATAATCATAAATACTGCCACTGGCAATAGCCAGCCCAAATACTGCCATTTGGAGTCAATTTTTGTGATTGCCTTTGCAAAGGAAGACTTGAAATTGTATCCCACACCATATTCTAGGATTAGGAAAGGGATTCCCATTAATAGAATAGCTACGATATAAGGGATGTAGAATGCTCCCCCACCGTTAGAGTAGAGCACATATGGATATCTCCAAATGTTTCCAAGACCAACTGCAGAACCAATCATTGCAAGGATGAATGAAAGGTTGCTGCCCCATTCATTTTTATCTTGTGACATAATTAATTTTCCTATACTATTATATCAAGTATTTTTGTTATTAGAAAGTTAAAAAGGTTTATATTTGAAAAAAAGAAGTTTAATTTTAAAAATAAATAAAAAAATCAATTTAAACCAATAATATTATTGGTATAAATTAAACATATGTTAAATAAATTAAGCATCATCCTGTGGATTGTCCATGCTTTCGGCGAAAGTTCCGACGAAATCTTGTCAAGGACTGATGAACCATAATGAGGCGATATAACAATACCTATAATTATTGCCATCCCAAATGAGATGAACCTTTCAATCGCTGTGACCGGTGCAGCAAGGGATAGTGATATTCCTGCCTTTGAATAGAACCCTACCATCACACCGTCAAACGCACCAAACCCCTGGGCAAGAGTGGAATCATACCTACAAGTGAAGCGATGATGAAAATACTTAAAATGATGAAAAATGCAGATTTCTTGTCCATAATTAATATATTCCATTTAAAAATTTTAAATGAAAAAATAGGAATTTATTACTTGTATGGGCCGAAATCCAAGATTTCGGTGATGTGATTATACCTGTCTTCTTCTGGAGGCAACTGCATGTAATCTCCGTAAAGACTTTTTAGAATATAATCATAATTAACAGGAGCATTCACTTCAATATCCTCAAATTTGACCTTGGTTACTGACTTGAAATCATCTTTTCTGAATATTTGAGGATATTCCTCTGCAGTAGCAGAAATATCAAAAACATGAGTAGCATTAGGATTTTTATATTTTTTCAGAAAGTTTAAGCATCTCCTATTTAATGTGGATGGCCTAATTCTGAATAAATTTAGAAAGTAATATCCCGCATGAGTGATTACCCTTGTAATAATAGGCAAATTACCCAATTTAATTTTAGACATTATCATTAGCTTATTGTACCAAAATGACTTTTTAAGCTGGTAGTTTCTTTTAAATCCCTCTTCAGCCAAGTCATCCAGAACAAAGATGTCCATGTTGATTCCAATGTGAAAATCAACTTGACTAACCCAAGGCTCCTCAAATTTAGTGTCCTTAAGCATTAATTTTGAAAGCAAATGGAAATAATCTTCATTGGTTTCATTGCACAGCAATTCGTACTTGTCATTATTGGAAGCAATGAAAATCTTCTTGAACCTTTCAAAATCATCCCTGAACATGATAACATCCAAATCATCATCCCATGGAATGAATCCATTATGCCTAATTGCACCCAATAGGGAACCTGCATACATATAATATGTCAAATCATTTTCTTCACAAATCTTGATAAAATCTTTTAGAATCATCAATTCCAGTTCGTGCAGATGATTTAAGATTTTATCATCATATTCATTATAACTCAAGATATCACTTGTTTAAATTTTATTGACTTAAGAATTCCATAAAGTTTTCCTTATTTTCAATTGCAGTAGTGGTTGGCCTTCCCAAATCATCACGTGCACCAATGGAGCACATCACTTCAATGAAACACAACTTATTCATTTCCTTTGCCTTTTGAAGTTCCACATCCAGGTCATCGAAATTGTCAACAGACACTGCATAATTATAACCACATGCCTTTGCAATGGCCACCAAATCTATGTTAGATGCTACAGTCGGCATTCCACCAACGGTTTCATGAGCACCATTATTTATGACAATATGAATAAAATTATCAGGATTGACATTTCCAACAACGGCCATAGATCCCATATGCATCAATACCGCACCATCACCATCAACACACCAAATACGTTTGTCTGGCTTGTTGATTGCAACACCCAATGCGATTGAAGATGAATGACCCATGGATCCGACAGTCAAGAAGTCATACTTATGGGACTTGTCGGAATTGGTCCGGTTTTCGAACAGCTCACGACTTGCCTTTCCAGTAGTTGAAACTATTGGGTCTTCCCCACTTGCATCTACAATGTGAGCAATGATTTCTTCACGAACCATTTTATTGTCATTTTTGTATTCAACCTTTTCATCATATGTTAAAGCATTTTTGCGAATGACAAAAGCCACATTCTTTCCGCTTTCAAGGATTTTCATGTATTGACTCATTTTATCTTGCAATTCTTCCACAGTTGTGTCATTTCCAATTACAAAATTTTCTATATCCATCAAATCAAGTAAATCACAAGTAATTTGGCCTTGATAGATATGTTGCGGCTCATCATGAATCCCCGGCTCACCACGCCAACCAATGACAAAAATACAAGGAATCGCATAAACTTTATCATTTAAAAGAGAAGAAACGGGATTGATAATATTTCCTTCACCACTATTCTGCATATAGACAACCGGAACCTTACCAGTAGCCAAATGATAACCTGCAGCAAGAGCAGCACAGTTACCTTCATTAGCAGCAATTAAATGATGCTTTTCATCAATACCATAATTATTCATCAAATAATTGCATAATGCCTTTAATTGTGAATCCGGAACACCAGTGTAGAAGTCACAACCCAAAATATCTACAAAATCTTCAACATTCATTGTACTGTCCTACTTATTCAATTGTGGAGTGATTATTTCATCAATAAGGAACTCTGCAGTTTTTTCGATATCATCATATTTGACTTCTTTAGGCAAATCAACACCAAATGCTTTGTCAACTTTACATATTAAATCATCAGTGTAAATCAATGTTGCATCGCGGATATCCTCAACACCATCCAATGCCAATGATTCACGATTAGCATTATCCATCTCATCAAATGTGAAGACTGATTCATCAATCCAAGCGGAAATATTTCCATCCTTATAACCGATTATTACTGGATATCCTCCTATATGACCAAATACACCTGGTGCAAATACCTTTTGATTTTCACCAGTACGGATTGCATCAATGACTGCGCTGATAATACGATAATTACTGGAAGCATTCATCATGTTCCTTTTTTGGTCAACCGGCATGCTGATAGAACATCTACTGAATATTTCATCATGAGGAATGTCTTTTTCTTCACCTTTGTAGTAGATTTTAAGAGGCAATTCAACACCTTCAGTTTGACCTTCCTTGCTTATGCAAACGTCATGGAAGTGTGCTGCTGCAAAATTAAAGTCAACATTCCAGAAATCATCAACACCTAAAATATCTGCTACTGCAAATTTCATTCTTGGAATCAAATGATTTAAATTTCCGCTTCCGAAGTCAGGATATGCTTTTCCTGCACTTCTAAGCCATGGAATAACTGCATCAGAATAGGAAGTGTTAATAACGACAGCATCTGTATCTACATTGTCACATGCTTCCATAATATTTTTTGTAAATCTAATTGACAATGGAGTCCAAATTCCATAAGCACGAACATTACTCCATGAAATACTTCCATATTTAAGACCAGGATATGCTCTGCTTGAGTTAACAATGAAATCAGGATTATATTTGCTTATTGCCTTTTCAATTGATGCAATGTCATTTAAATCAACACCTGCTTCAACAATAATTTGAGATTTATTAACTTCACGAATAAGGCCTGCAACACGGACAATATTTACATCAGACTGCATTTTTTCCTGGTTTCTTCCGACAACAACCAATTTTATTGCAGGATCATTTTTACTTACCAAAAAGTCCAATAAATAGGTACCGACACTACCTAAACCAATAATCATTATAGTTATTTCTTCATCATTTACGTGTTTTTCAACAATTTTCAATCTTTCATCTAAAGTTTTCATTTTAATTTTCCTCCCAGTAATCTTTTATAAGCTTATAATCATCACGAGTATTACAATTAACCCAATGCCTTAATCCGATAATCTCAATATCACCTTTATTTTCAACCAAATCAAAATATTTCTGGATTATGCCCAGATTGGTGTCTTCAACAATATTCTCATAGAAATTGTCATTGGCTATTTTTAATAATTCCATATCGTTAAATTTCCAGGTTTGACCTGAATTAAAAATAGATTTAAATGACTCATCTAAAGACAATAATCCATGATCACTGTTGAAAAGATAATGATATTCATCATTTTCATTTTGATATAGCACCACAGCCTTATTTGAATAAATTGGTTCATAATTAAAGGTCAACACATTTTTATCAGACATTACCACTTCATTAAATGAATCATTATCAATATCCAAATCTCCTTCAACAAATAATATTTCATCAATATCGTTGAAATTATCCAATGCTTCTTTAATTCCTAGATATAAACTATAACCTGAACTTAAATCACTGAAATGGTCGTTGTAAACAAGAGATATTTTATCCTGCAGCTCACTTGAAATGTTATTTTCAACATATTCCTCCAAATCAGAATATTTATATCCTCCAACAACAATTATTTTATCACAATAACACAATTTTTTAAGCATTTGATAAAATAGGGTATTTTGAGGATTTTCTTCATAATATAAACATTTCAATATCTTATTTTCCTCAGGAATATCCTTATTAAATCTGCTGGAAACACCGGCGACTGTAATAATCGAAATTTTCAAATTTTCTCACCTAATTTTTTGTGTAATTTTGAACACATTCATCCAATCCTTTATTTAAATCAACAATTGGCTCCCAATTAGTTCTAGTCCTAATTTTTTCAGTGGACAATAATCTTCTTTCGGGATCGGATTCACGATAACCTTCAAATTTAATGACAGGATTATCAATACCCATTTTTTTAGCAATGAGCTTAGTTAAATCAATAATTGAAATCTCCTCATCAGTAGCGACATTATAAATGCTGCCGTCAAGAGCAGAATCTGTTTTAGCAAGTTCCAATACTGCACTGCAACTGTCATAATTATTCAAAAATGTTCTGCAATTCTTTTTGGAGTTTTCAAGTAATGTAACTTCACCTGTGTTTTTGAAACTGTCTATGATATGTGGAATGATATGTTTTGGATATTTTTCATCCCTACTGTAAACATTAGCAAAACGTATGGAACATCCTTTGATTTTGTTGTTATTAACCGCATCCTTCATGAAAAACTCAGTCAACAGCTTTCCGGTTGCATAACTGGTTCTTTGACTGTGTTCTGCATCAGCCATAGTAATGTAATCAGATTCTTTAACACCACCATCTTCATTCCATGAATTCATTGAATAAATCTCGGAAGTGGAGCAGTTAATATATTTTTCAGCACCTACACGAATAGCCTGCTCTAAAAAGTTATTCATGCTGATGACATTAGTCTCATAGGTTTCATAAACATTGTAGAAATGCTCTGTGTGGACAACAGCTGCGCAATTGATGTAAATAACCTCATCAAAGTCATCCTTTAAATCGGCAACTATCGCTTCTATTTTATCCATCTCATCGGATTTATTTAAATCATATTCATAAAAGTCAAATCTTTCATCATCGATACAATCGCTTACGGTATCAATTGAAGAAGCATAAAAATTATCAAAACCAATGATTTTAACTTCATTTTCACTCTGATTTAATAGTTGGCGTACCAATTCGTTACCGGTCATCCCGGTAACACCACTAATAACATATAATATTTTCATAAGTTTTTCTCCTTTTAAATTCCATTTTCTAATCTTTTTTTATAAAATTCATCGATGCTGCCATCATACAAAGCCATGGCTTTATCTTTTGGATATTCAATATATCTTAAATCAACACCCATAGAATCTGTGTCTAGAATTGCATATTGCGCATTTGGATTATGATTTCTAGGTTGGCCAACAGACCCAGGATTAATGAATAAAACTGATTTTTTATTTCTAAAATCAGGATTTTCAAATTCATAAAATTTTTGAAAAACGTGAGGATAATGGGAATGGCCTGATAAAACGATATCATAATCAATATAATCCCCATTTAAGTTATCCGGAAAAATAGCTTTCCAATAATAATCATTTAAAGAGCCATGAATGGCTAAAACTTGTTTACCATCTAAATTTAACTTCAATATTCCTTCATGAGCTAATTCATTATTCAAGTAATCTCTTGATTCATAATTTAAAATAGAATCAGTGAATTTAGCTGATTCAACACCTCTTGAACTTGAAAAATGATTAAAATCTTTTGTCAAAATAGCCCTTTCATGATTTCCCCAAATATTGCAAATAATATTTGAAGACAAATTTTCTTTAATAAATCCAATCACTTCATTAGACTGCATGCCATAATCTATTAAGTCTCCTAAAAGGATAATGGAATCAATTTCCTGATTGATAATGTCATTGTAAACTTCTTTTAAGGCAAACAAATTCCCATGAATATCGGATAAAATCGCATATCTTGACATTTAATCACTTATAATTCATCAATTAGGGTAATAATATCTTTGATAGATAATAGTTTTTCATCTATTTCATGTGCTCTGTGATATTTTAAAATGCTTTTTGCCGCATTTTGCATTGCAGGGAATGCTGCTCTTAATAACTGATTAGCATAAATAACAATATTGACTCCATGTTCAATGAGTTCCTCTTCAGTAATTGTGTTATATGAAGATGGAACCACAATAATAGGAGTTTCCTTATCTTCCTGTCTAAATTTATCACAGAATTCCAATATTTCATCAGGTTCTTTTCTTCTGCTGTGTATCATTATTCCATCTGCACCGGAATCACGGAAAGCAAATGCCCTTTTAAGAGCATCGTCCATACCTTGTTCAAGAATTAGACTTTCAATTCTTGCAATAATCATGAAATCATCAGATAATTGTGCATTTTTACCTGCAGCAATCTTTTCACAGAAATGTTCGATTTCGTCCTGTGTTTGCTGCACTTCAGTTCCAAAAAGTGAATTTTTCTTCAAACCAATTTTATCTTCAATAATTACTGCAGATACACCCATCCTTTCCAGTGATCTTACAGTATAAACAAAATGTTCTGCTATTCCTCCGGTATCCCCATCAAAAATTATTGGCTTGGTTGTCACTTCCATTATGTCATTTATTGTTCTGAATCTGGAAGTCATGTCAACCAGTTCAATATCAGGTTTTCCCTTTTCGGTACTGTCACATAAACTGGATATCCACATTGCCTCAAACTGGTCAATGTGCTCATCATCAGCGATTACTGTCTTTTCAGCTATTAAACCAGTTAATCCACTGTGAACCTCGATTGTCTTTACAATAGGCACCATATCCAATAATTGCCTTAATCTTTTCCTTCTAAGTTCAGGCATTGCTAACTGTTCTCTCATTTGTCTGTCAACTTTTTGAATATTGGGATTATATGTGTATGGAACCTCTATGAGCTCTCCACCATATTCATCCAAAACTTTTAAGATATTACTTCTTATAACCTTCATTGAGTCCTCTGACCAGTTATCCCCATGGATAATATAATCCGGCTGAAGTTCACGAACCACATCATCATACATTATTTTGTTTTGAATGATTACTCTTTTTACATCAGGTATTGACTCAACCAATTCGACACGTTCTTTTGTTGTTTTTAATGGAAACCTATTATATTTAACCATTTCAGAATCACAAAGGACACCTACAACAACATCACCATACTTTTTAGCTTCATTAATCAAATTCAAATGTCCCTCATGAATAATATCAGTACAAAAACAAGTATATACAATTGGATTATCCTCTTTCATAAACATTACCTTAATTAGCAAAATTTTATTAATTAATTATATTATAAATTTTAAAAAAAGAAATATTTAAAAATTTCCAAGACATATATAAAATTATTTAAAAATTAATTAAGGGAAAAAAATGTTCAAATCAAAACGATATGATGATAAAACTTTAAAACATCTCCAGCAAGTCCAAATGAAAATTTTAAAATATTTCATTGAAGTTTGTGAAGAAAATAATTTAACATATTTCATATATGGTGGAAGTCTGCTTGGAACTATCAGGCATAAAGGATTCATTCCTTGGGATGATGATATTGATGTTATAATGTTTAGAGAAGATTTTGAAAAACTAAATAACATTTTTGAGAAAAACATTGACAGCAAATTCTCATTCATCAATGTCTTAAATGAAGAAACCTTCCCTTATACCTTTGCAAGATTATTGTTGAAAAATACTGAATTTAGCGAATGGTGGCATGATCAAGTAGATTTTAAACAGAACATATTTATGGACATATTCATTTTAGACAATATCCCAAACAGCAAATTCAAACGATTTATACATAAATGGAAGAGTTTCACACTTAATCAGTTTACAATGTACGCATTAATAAAATTTGACAATACATCTAAATTAAAAAAAATAATTCAGAACATAGCTTATTATTTAATAAAAATACTTCATATCCCACCATACTCAATTAAAAAGAAATGCGTGGAATCCTTTTCAAAATATGAACATGAACACTGTGATGAAGTTTGTGACTTTCCAGCAGTATGTCAAATGCCAGTCTATTATAAAACTGATTGGCTGCCGCCAAGAAAAGCACAATTCGAAGATATTGAAGTGAATATTCCTAATGATTATGACAAAATATTAAAAAGAACTTACGGAGATTATATGTCATTACCTCCGGAAGAATCTAGATGGCGCCCCGCTCCTGAAAAAATTGATTTTGGAGAATATTAATCAAAAAGGGGTAAAAAATAACAAATATTTCCCTATTTAAATAATATCCAAGAATTTTAAAATCACAAGAAAGATTGATTTGAAGATTACAGAAGCGTGTTTAAATGAATGAGGTAAACCATGAATTTTAGTAAACTTTATAGAAAATTACCTAAAAAAATACAGGACTCTGAAAAATTGATGATATATTGTATTAGGTTTGTAAAATTTATTCGCAGCAAAAAATTAAGAAAAAATGAACCTGCTAAAAACAATCTCATAAATTTTATATTCAAATCAAGTACAATAAAACCAACTGGAACAATAAGAGATATTCAATTATTATATCTTGAATTGCTAAAATTCATCGATAACGTTTGTGAAAAGCATAATCTTGACTATTGCCTTACATACGGCACATTACTTGGAGCAATACGCCATGAAGGATTCATACCTTGGGATGACGATTGCGATATTTTAATGATGAGAAAAGATTATGATAAATTTATCGAAGTACTACCTGAAGAAATAAATAAATATGAATTTTTTAAAGAGAATTGTGCTTTAACACGCCTGATCAATTCGACTGACAATTATTTTACAGATTTCAATAATATATACCATAAGGAGTTAGGTCATGATGATTTCTTCAAATTACCTGGTTTGGGAAAATCACTATTTTTACAGTTAGGCTGGTTGAAACCAATGGTGAAATTAGATATTTTTCCTTATGACTATGTAAAAGATGAATCTGTTAACTACTACACCAAAAATTACCTCGGCCATAAATTCTATTTCAGGGAAATGTATTCCCAAGAGAATTTTTCATTTGAAAAGGAATTTACTAAAAGATTTGAGGAATTAGGTTTGAGCTATGAACCAACTAATTTTATTGCTGAAGGGATTGATGCTTCATTTATAGAAGATTTTCCTCCTTTTAAAAAAGAATTAATATTTCCTACAAAAAGATTGAAATTTGATGAATATGAATTGAAATGTCCTAATAAATCACATGAATTACTTAAATTATGGTACGGAGATAATTATATGGACATTCCGCAAAATGTTGTTGTTCATGGGTATGCTGATTATAATTTAACATTATTTGAATCAAAATCAGAAATGGATAATGCATTTAAGGACACTATTGAGAAGTTAAAAGAAATTAATCTCAACTTTGAATAATTATAACCCGTGTATCTATATTCAAAAATACTCATATTACATCAGAGTCATTACTTCATGCACAAGAAATAATCCTTGCACTTATTGCAATCCTATTAATAATTTGTGCATGTGCTTTGCTCAGAAATTCATCCGCAATGCTTCAACAAGTATAATTAAAAGAAGACGAATAAGATTAAACTTGTAAATATGTGATTATATTGTAAACTTCAAAATCTAATTAATAAAAACAATAAAATATATTGTGAAATATAAATTATGTTTGAACGAAGGTTTTTACAAAATATTCAAAACATAATTAGATAACATGAAAACCAAAAAAGAGAGAATATTCTATTACGATGCACTGAGGGCATTTGCAATTATCGCAGTCATAATCTGTCATGTGGACGGATTTTTCGGATCCTTGACCAGTACAACACAAGTCATTGCGCAGATGACATTCCACGACATCGGAAGAATCGGTGTTCCGATATTTCTGATGATTAGTGGCGCACTTCTTTTAAACAGGGACTATCCTGATCTTTCCCAATTCCTGAAGAAAAGGTTTGCCAGAATCATCTATCCTTTCATATTTTGGATCATATTGATATTAGGCCAGTTATACTATTACAATTATAATTCCACTTTCATCTGGAAGGTGTTCATTGGAGAACCGTCAATTACATGGTACTTCTGGACATTGATTGGAATCTATCTGTTCATACCTGTAATCAACTCATTCATTAAGGAGTACGGCGAAAAGGGTATGAAATACTTCCTGGCAATCTGGTTCATTACAATGATTCTAAAGACATTCAACGCTTATCCTTTATGGAGCTATTTCGACCTGAGCTATTTTGCGGGATATATCGGATATCCTATTTTGGGATACTATCTGGCCAACAGGAAGTTCAAGATGAGCGATTCAAAGGTTTGTTTGATGGGACTAATCATGCTTATAGTCTCTTTAAGCGTGTTCGTTTACCTGAATTACTATAAAAGCCCTGCAATCGACTTGATTTATCAAAATGTCCCAATAATATTCATGGGAACCGGATTATTCCTGTTTGTCCAATATTTAGATAAAACACATAAATTCGATTCAATCAAAGGCAATTTCATCGGCAAAGCAATCAGTTCATTGAGCCTTTACAGCTATGGAATGTACTTCTCACATGTTCTTGTGGTCAAATTCCTATCTTACCACAATCCACATACTCATCTGATGTTTCCGGTGATGTTCGTGCTTATAATATTCCTGTCATGGCTGATGCCTTATATTTTAAGCAAAATACCATATGTGAAGATATTTAGTGGAGCATAGCTCCAACTAATTAACTTCCTGAATATCATCAGCCATTAAAAAACTTAATTATTTTTACAAATCCTCAACAATTTTCATAGCTCCATAAATAGCGGCCTTTTCTTTAAAAGAGGAAATGCGTAGTTCAGTATTCTTAAATGCGACTTCGCTAAAACCTTTCTTGATTATATCCAAAAGCAGGTCACCTGCATTTGAAACACCACCTGAAATTATTATGACTTCCGGATCAAAGGCACTGGAAATTACTGCTAAAAGCTTTCCGAACTTGAAATAGACATCATTGACTATTTTTAAGGCAACTTCATCACCTATTTTTGCCTGTGTAAAAATATCCTCTGCAGTTAAGGTTTCAAAATCTCTCAGTGAGGAATAATCATTATGTGAGTCCAGATAGTTTTCTGCAGTTTTTACAAGCCCTCTTGCTGATGCATTTTCCTCGGGAGTTTTTGAATCAAGATAAATATGGCCAATTTCGCCTGCAGCACCATTATGCCCTTCAACTATCTGATTGTTGACAATCAAACCGGCTCCAATTCCAGTTCCAATTGTCACCAAAAAGAGAGTGCTGTAATCTTTAGACTCCCCTATGGCCTGCAGATTTACATCATTTAAAACAATCACTTTAATGTTGAGTCTGGACTGCAGAAGATGTGCAAAATCACATTCTGATAAATTCAAGTTAATTGCCTGCAAGACAATGCCCTCTTTTACAATGCCAGCTATACCTATCACAATAGCTTTAAAATCAGCGCTTTTAAGGTTTAACTTTGCGATTTTAGCCTTGATTTCATATTCAAGCATGTCGATTATGTTTTCTTTTGGAGTTGGAACTGTCCATTCGCAGATTATTTCATCTGAAATGAAAATTGAAAAATTTGTTGTCGTTCCCCCTAAATCAATTGAGCAGGCATAATTTCTCATACTTAATAATTTTAAAAAAATCTTTAATAAAAATATGTGCAGTTATAAAGAAAATACAAAAATACCATCATGTCATTTTTGTAATCCATGTTATAATTTGTTCAATGTTTTTTTGATAATATTCAAAAATGCTTAAATATAACATTCGAGTTATTATTCCTATGAACAAAAAGTATCTGATTGCAGCAATTGCAATCATAATTATAATATGCGTAGGTGCATTTGCTTTTGCAAACACGACCACCTCCCAAGGTAGTGCATCAGTTAACATTGATGCGAATGCGCTTGAAGAAATGGGAAACATTGTAGTGAACGCTAGTGAAGAATCCAAGGAGAATGGATTGATATCAGCTAGTGCAAGTGATTTGAATTCAATTTTAGTGACAAACAACGGCAAGTTAACTCTCAAAAATTCCATTGTAAATAAGACTGGTGACACTGCCACAAGCGGCGATGATGCTGACTTTTACGGTGTCAATTCTGCTGTTTTAGTAAACACCAATGGAACATTGGACATTTCAGATGTTGAAATCAACACCAATTCCAAAGGGTCAAACGGGATTTTCGTAACCAACAGCGAAGCTTCAACTTCATCAGGTAGTGGAAATTCCGGCCAAGGCGGAGATGGAGGACAGCCTCCTGAAGCTACCGGAGGAGATTCCGGTCAAGGCGGAGATGGCGGACAGCCCCCTGAAATGCCATCCGGCGAAGGCTCAAGCGAAGGAAGTCAAGCCCCTGAAAATGGCGGGGCAGACCCATCAGGTGCAAGTGATGTAAGCGGAACCACTGAAGCAACAGTTAAAAACGTGAAAATCACAACACATTCAGACAAGTCAAGAGGCCTTGATGCAACATACAACGGAATAATCAATGCTGAAAATGTCATAATCAACACAGACGGACAAAGCTGTGCTGCTCTTGCAACAGACCGTGGAGAAGGTCAAGTTCATGTTAAGAATTCCGACATCAACACTGGCGTAAGCAAGGACAGTGGCAGAGGATCTCCTTTGATTTACTCAACCGGAAACATTACCGCTGAAAACACAAAAGGTACTGCATACGTTTCACAGATTGCCTGCATTGAAGGTAAAAATTCAATAGAATTGACAGACTGCGACCTTACAGGTTACGCTCAAGGTAACCGGCAGGACGGAGACACATGGGTTGATTTGGGAGGAGTATTCATCTATCAAAGCATGAGCGGAGACGCTGATGTCGGAACATCAACTTTTACTGCCAAAAACTCAAAGCTTTCAATAGCTGAAGACTCATCAGTGTATGGCGAAGCTCCAATGTTTCACGTGACCAACACAGCATGTGTGATTAACCTGGACAATACCGAATTGAACTTTGGAAGCAATGTCTTTTTGGAAGTTTCAAGCCAAAATCAATGGGGAAACACCGGCTCCAATGGAGGAGTGGCTGAAGTAAACACCGACAATGAAAAAATAGACGGAAACGTAATTGTCGATTCAATAAGCTCCCTTACCTGGAACATGAAAAATACCGAATTCAACGGAGCAATCAATTCCACCGGAAACACAACCGTCAATGTTGAGGGCGGATCAACATGGACTTTAACCGGTGACAGTTCAGTTTCTGACTTGACCTTATCCGGAAACATTGAATATGGTGATTACTCATTGACTGTCAATGGTCAAACATATGACAGTTCAAATCCATTTAAAGGTTAGAAAAGAGCTTAATCTTTTCTATTTTTCTTTTTTAACTGATTTTCCAAATCCTTAATTCTGGACTTAAGTTGCATATTTTCATGGTTGACTTCACTTATTTTATCATAAGCACTATCACGCTCAATATATGCACTATCTCTTTCATTATTAGACTTAACTAATTCATCTTCCAATTCCTTAATCTTATTTTCAGAAATAATCTCTGTTTCAAACTTCCCAATTATTTCATCATTTGTTTCCTTATTTATCAAGACCATCAACTCCTCATATTCGTGTTCATTATCAAAATATGCATCAATCATCGCACTAAACACAGAGTATAATGTATACTCCAATCTTGATGACCTGTTTTCAAATTCAAGATATAATGTCAATGCTTTTCGTGTTATTTCACATGCATCTTCCCTTGGGGCAAATAATACAATTATTCCCAAATTAATGGCATCTTTAGTTGTAATTTGCTTTCTATCATTAATTATGTTCTCTAATATATTTAATCTTTTTTCAATTTCCTTTTTTCCCAAGATTGAGAAACTGAAGTTGTACGATAGTTGTTGGGGTTCTTTTGAATTGCTTAACGGACAATTCTTCATTTAGATGTGAAGCAATTATATTTAGAGTAGGCAATCGTTCATCTGCAATCTGTTGAATATCATATTCTCCGATTGTTTGAATTTTGGATATGTCAACAGGTTTGGACTGATGCTCCAAATCAACGACCGCAGGTTCAAACAAAATCTCAAAATCCGGATCCACCACATAAGATACATCCATTTCCAACCTATTTCCATTTTGAAACCGTGCCTTAACGTTCGATTTTCTTCTAAATTTACCTGGAATACATAAGTTTTCATGCAATTCTTTAGGATATTCATTATATAACATCCCAAATGCAAAATCAAAGGGATTATACAGTCTTTTTTGTCTTGCCATACAATTTCTCCATTAAATTTTTGTAGACAAAATGATTAAACAATGAATGATAGTTAACTAAGGTGTTTAATTTTTCTACACATTTAGTATGGATGAAAACTAAAAAAATAATTTTTTGAAGTGCGCAAAAGCACAAAAACACGTTGATGAAAAAAATAAAAAAAAGAGTTTAGCAGTCAAAACCTGCTTCGTATGCTTCTTTTAATAATTCTGGTTGTGATTTCACATCACCAAATCCTGAAATTACTGCTTTTTCTGTTGGATTTTTTGAAAAGCTGATGAAATCCCTGATTCCTCTCAAAACATCACCATTAGAAGATCCTGCAGCAGTAATGATGTAGTAATCCTTGTTTTCAAGATGCCTGAATATAGGATAGCACCTGTCAAAGAATCTCTTTAGAGTTCCGCACATGGAATAATAGTAAACCGGTGTTGCATATACAATCACGTCAGCTTCCATCATCTTGTCCAGGACTTCCGCAAGGCCGTCTTCCTGGAAACATTTCATTTCCGGAGTCTTGCATCTGTAACATGCCTTGCACGCATGGAATCTGATATCCTCCAAATTGTATTTGACTGCAGCATTGTCCGCATCAAGGGCTCCTCTTACAAACTCATCACACAAAGTGTCAGAGTTTCCGCCGATTCTTGGTGATGAACTTATTACAATAACTTTTTTTGACATATGACTACTCTCACTTATTATTTATTCGTTTTCTATCCATTCCTTTGCCTTAGACACATTGCCCATAAACCTCATTCCCTTTGCAAAGTTAAGTTCAGGATATTCTGCCTGAAGGTCGCTTACGCACTTGTCGATTCCAGATCCTCCGGATGTACAGAATGTCTTGATTGTCTTTCCGCTTAAATCAACGCTTTCAATGAATGTGTTGATTATTGTAGGTGCTGTGTACCACCATACCGGAAATCCGATTACAACTGTATCATATCCGCTTACATCACAGGTTTCAGCGATAGGAGGTCTGAATGACTTGTCATTCATTTCAACAGTTGACCTTGAGCTGCTGTTGGTGTAGTCCAAGTCTTCAGCAGTGTATGGGTCGACCGGTTCGATTTCAAAAATGTCATATCCGTTTTCGCCAGCAATCTTTTCTGCTACTTTTTTTGTAACTCCACTGGCTGAGAAATATGTAACTAAAACATCACTCATTTTATCACCTAAATATGAATATTTAAATTATAAGATATAATGTTTACCATCACAACAATTATTTGATCTTATCAACTAACCTTACAATTTTTCTGTTTTTGAATGCCTTGAGCTCCTCCTTCAATTCCTTGTTTTCCTTTTTCAGTTTTGAATTTGACTTTTTAAGTTTCTTATTTTCATTGAATAATTTATTGAATGTGTCTGCATCTGCAACCTTGCTTTTAGAGCCTTCACTTTTATATTCATTAACCTTTTTGAACTTTAAAAGCAGAATTGCAGGGCGCTTTTCCTTGTTTTCAAAGTCATATGGTGTCGGGTCGTCAAGATTGTCCCTGAAACCTGTCTTGTAAACTGTCTCAATGACATTCTCCTCAACCACTTCAAAGACATCAAGGAACTTATCCTTCAAATCCAAATCAATGGTAATCGGCTCAGTGGGTGTCGGCTTGTGATTTGTATCGACGATGATTCCGCAAATCCCTCCAACCTTTAAAACACGCTTCATTTCAGAGATTGTCTCATCCAAATCATCGACATGGTCAAGGGAATTGATTGAAAACACGAAGTCGAACATCTCATCCGGAAACGGCATGTCCTCGCTGTATCCTCTCACATAATGCATCTTATGGTATAGGGTTCCTCCTCCCAACTTGAAGTAATCGTTCACCAATGGATCAAGGCCTATCCTTAATGCAGCCATGTCAGCCCATTCCAGGCTTCCTCGGGGACCGCATCCTATGTCAAGAATACTTTTATCCTGATAATCATCATAGCTTAAGTTAAAGTCCTTAATGTAAAACCTCTCATATGGGGCTCCGCCTGAAATTTGCTTTAATGTCTTTTCCTTTTTAACCCTTCCAGCCCAAAACTTTAGCTCATGACTATGCTTAAAATCATTATCTTTTACCATATTATCACAGAATAGTTTAATTATTAATATTTTTTATTCTACACAAATATATAAATTTAGAATTCAAAATAAGATAATTTCAGTAACAAATAATATAAACTAACAAAAACATAATATAAATATTATAAATTAATGAGGGTAAATAATGTCAAGACCTGTCGTTGCAATAACTAGACCAAAAGACAGAGCGAAGAAAGCTTGTGATATTGTAGAAAAATTAGGTGGAAGTGCCGTTTTGGCACCCACTCTTGATTTGAAACCAGTCAATACCTCATCTCTAAGAGAATTGGTTGAAAGAAAAGATGAACTTGATTGGATTATTTTCACATCCCCAACAACAATCGTTTCCTTAAATAAGTTTTATCCAGATTTTATCAAGACATTGGACTGCAAACTAGCAGTTATTGGAAATAAGACTGGAAAACTAGCTGAAAAGAATGGATTGGGTGTTGATTTGATGCCTAATGACTTCACTGCAGAAGGCCTTATTGAGGAATTCAAAAGAAGAGGAATAACCGGAAAAACCATTGGAATCCCAAGAACTGCATCTGCAAGACCCGTGCTTCCTAAAGAGCTGGAAAAACTTGGAAATAAAATAATCCTTGCAGAAGCGTACAAGTCCCTTTTCCCAATGGATGAAAAGGCAGTTGAGGATTTGATTTCAAAAATTGAAAACAAGGAAATTGATGCAATAACATTCACAAGTCCTCTGACTGTTGAAAACTTCTTTGAAATCGTTGAGGACAAGGAGAAAATAGCTAAATTGCTATCCGATAATCTGTTGACAGTTTGCATCGGCCCAATCACCGCAAGAGTATTGGAAAAATATGACATTGACTACATCTACCCCGATACTTACACAGTTCCGGACATGATGGAACTGCTATTCAATACATGGAGAGAAGAAAATGAATGATAAAATAAGCATTATCCTGCCAATATTTAATGTTGGACCTCACCTCAGGGGAGGAATCGACTCTCTTATCAACCAGACAATCGGCAATGAAAATCTGGAAATCATCATGGTCAACGACTGCTCAACCGACGGATCAGACAAGATTGTCGACGAGTATGCTGAAAAATATGACTGCTGCATTGCAATACATCATGAAAAGAACAGCGGCGCAGCATATACTCCCCGCAATACCGGTATTAAAGCATGCACAGGAGATTACATAATGTTTCTAGACCCTGATGACAGATACACACTGGATGCATGCGAAACATTATACAAAGCGGCAAAGAACAACGATTCCGATGTTGCATTCGGGCGTTTCAGAAGAATATTCGAGTATGGAGGAAAGGTTCAAAAGTCATATTCCCCCTATCTGGACAATCTGGAAAATGCATATCCGAACGAGACATTCGAAACAGCGAATTTCCTGGACGTTCCGGACTTCGTATGGGACAATTTCATAGAGCGTTTCCTTTACGGCAAAACTCTGGAGGTGACATATCCAAGGGACATTCCTGTCGACACAATTCACGTTGACAATATTGAGGAAGAACCGGATTTATTAAAAATGGCTCCTGCAGTGTGGAGTAAAATCTATAAAAGAGAATTAATCATGGATAACGATATAAGATTCCAGCCATTTGTTTCAGGAGATGACATGGCATTTTCCCTTGAAGCATTACTGAAAGCTGACGGAATCGTATTCCTCAATAACTTCATGTGTTACGATTACTACATAAGGGACTTGCCTAACGACAAGTCAATTACAAATACCGTGAATGTAAGGCTTCTTGACGAGCTCATGGAATCCTACATCTATTGCAGAAAGTGCACTGAGGGATATTCAAGATACGTGCAGACCGTTTCTGTCAACCCTCATCTTCTTCACTGGATGAACTCATGGAAAAATTCCCCATTCACAAAGGAAGAAAACAAATTGTTGTTAAGTAAAGTCAATGAACTTAAGAAAATCCATCAAAGCGATTTAAAGACAAAGATGTTGCTGTCATCAATGACAACAGCAATCGAATCAAAAATTCAAATTTCAAAAGAATAAAAGCAGGTGTATAATATGATTACTATATGGCCACAATATTTAGATAAGAATTTATCCCTAAAGGAAGGTCGTAAAATTTCAAAGGAGGATTGCGTTAAAGATCCTAAATTGAGTGAAATAGAAAAGGCCCTGAAAAGACTCGGACTTCAATACAATGTTCAAAAGGAAAGGTCATACCCTGGAAAATGGTATGAGAAATCCGGAAGAATACTTGTTGAATGGGATAAAACAAAACTGGAACTTATACGCGAAGTTAGCTTAAAAATAAAAGAGATTAGAAACTGATTAATATGCAAATACCACAAAAAATGCATGAGCAATATCTCGAAGCAAAGCAAATAATCGAAAACAGCGAGGACATTAAGGTCTACTCCCATATAGACTGCGACGGGATTTGTTCAGGCGCAATACTATCAACCATACTAGACAGACAGAATAAGGAACATGAAATAGAATTCGTTAACCTTGACGTTTTGGACAACATGGAGCTGGAACATGAACTTACAATATTTTCAGACCTCGGTTCAGGCCAGCACATCGACACCAAAGCCAAAAAAGGACAGAAAATTATTATACTGGACCACCACCCACCATTAAGGGATTTGGATTATAGAAACGACAAGGATTACACTTATCTTGAAATCAACCCAATTCATCACGGGATTGACGGTTCATATTACGTATGTGGCGGAGGATTATGCTACTTTTTGGCAAAGGAATTCGGATACACTGACTTGAGCTGGATTGGAGTGTTATCTGCTATTGGAGATATGCAGAATACAAGAACCGGGCATTTTGAAGGATTGAATGAGATAATCCAGCAGGATGCAATTGACGGAGGATACCTTGCACTTGTAAAAAACGACATCAACATCTACGGAAGAAACACCCGCCCATTGTTTGTAGCCCTTTCATACTTCAGTGACGTCAAATTGCCTATTACCAACAATACCTCCGAAACAATGGCCATTTTAGAGGAATTGGAAATTGATGAAAAACACAACAGGAAAACACTGAACCAATTGACAATGGCTGAAAAGGGCAGACTCTACAAGCGCCTTAATGAGATGCTTTCAAAGGCAATTCCTGGAAAATACGTCAAGTATATTCCAAGACTCATACTTGGAGACTCCTATACATTCCTTAAAGAGGATGAAACAAGCTTTTTAAGGGACGGATCTGAATTCTCGACTGCAATGAATGCATGCGGAAGAAATCATGAGGAAAAAGTGGCCATGGAAGTTCTGAAGGGAGACCGTTTTGCATCTCTGGACGAGTTGGAAGCCGTAAGCCTCAACCATAGAAGAAACCTTGCCCGTGCTATTTCAAGTGTTGCCGAAAGTGAAGACTCAAATATAATTGAACTTGAAAACCTTCAATATTTTGACGGAACAGGAATCAAACCAGAAATTGTTGGAACAATTACAGGAATGATTTTAGGATATTGCAATTGGAAAAAGCCAATTATAGGATTTACACAGACAGACAGCGACGGATTGAAAGTTTCGCTCAGATGTTCAAGACTTCTTTCATACGATGGAATCCACTTTGGAAACATCATTCGACAGGTCGCAGGTGAAGTCGGAGGAAGTGGTGGAGGACATGCAATGGCCTGTGGTGCTTACATTCCAATTGATAAAAAATCAGAGTTTATTGAACGATTTAACGCTGAACTAAATGGTAAACTAAGTAATTAACATATATATAATATGAAAATGAAATATATAAATTAATCAATTTAAATTGAGGAATGAATTATGATGAAAGCATTTAAAAAAAGAGGTGCATTAACCCATTTTCAAATTTTGAGTGAAATCTCAAAGCAAGACCCACACCTCAAACAAAAAGATTTGGCTAACAAATTGGGAATCACCATTCAGGCTGTTTCCGAAAATATCAAAACACTAATAGAATTAGGATACATAACTTCAAAAGATGGCAGATCCCCTTATAAAATAACACAAGCAGGTATCGATAAAGTTAAAAAAGATGCAATAAGCTTAAGAAAATATTCCGATTCCGTATTGGAAACAATGAACCATTACAAGACCATTTGGCCAGCCATTGCAAAAGAAGACCTCAAAAAAGATGATATTGTTGGTCTTTTCATGGATGATGGAGTGTTATACGCTCATAAAAAAGAGGAAAATGCAACTGGTGTTGTTTTAGACGATGCTGAAGCCAACATGGACGTTTCCTTAACAAATCTCACAGGAATCATTGACATGAGCGTTGGTGAAGTTACTGTAATTAACGTTCCAACCATCAAGAATGGAGGATCAAAGGCCTGTGATTTAGAATTAATCAAGAATGTTTATGAAAAAGGTACAAACAGCGGTGAAAAGATTGATAAGGTAGCTGCTGCAGGTACAGTTTCACGTGCTGTCATAAACAAATTGGAATTACCATTAGATATTGAATATGCAGCCCCTCAGGCTACTGCAAATGCTGCCCGCAAAGGATTGAATGTTCTTGCAATCTGCGTTGGTGACATGAGCAAAGCGTTCACACGCGAACTTGAAGCTGAAAAAATTAAATACAATATTATTGATGGGGCAAAATAGCTAATTTTCCCTTATCATTTTTAATAGGCCTGCTGCCAGTTCCAATGAGCCAAATTCATTATCTTCATTCTTTTTTATTATTTTTATATATTCATCAAGATTGTCTCTTGAATCTTTCACTTTTTTTAAAATCAGATTATTTTTAATTTCATTTATCTCGCCAGGCGTGGGGACCTTCTTTTCGACAATTCCCCTGTTTGATTTCTTAATATTATTGAACCTTGGAATTTCATCCTTTGAAACCAATGTGAATGCAAAACCGGTCTTTCCTGCCCTTGCAGTTCTTCCGATTCTGTGAGTGTAGTCATCCGCATTCTGGGGAACGTCATAATTGATTATCACATCAACGCCGTCAATGTCAAGTCCTCGAGCTGCGACGTCAGTTGCAACCAGAATGTCAATGTTGCCGTTTCGGAATTTGTTCATTACCTTATCCCTTGCCTTTTGGGTCATGTCCCCATGAAGCGCATCAACAGAGAAATCCTGCTTTTTCAAATGTTTCTTTACAAAGTCAACACTCTTTTTGGTATTGCAGAAAATCAGCATTAGCCTTACATCATATGCATCAATCAGACGTGTCAATGATTCGAATTTATCCTCAATGTTACATCTGAAAGAATATTGTGTTATTTTTGGAATATTTTGTTTTTTATTGGCTATCCTGATAAATTTTGAATCTTTTTGATATTTGCCTGCAATCTGCTTAATCTCTTTTGGAATAGTTGCGGAAAACAGCAGTGTCTGCCTTTGGCGAGGAGTACTTTCAAGAATCCTCTCAATGTCTTCCCTGAATCCCATTTCCAACATTTCATCAGCCTCATCCAAAACAACTGTTTCAATGCCGATCAAATCCAAGTTTCCCTTTTCGATGTGGTCGATTACCCTTCCAGGAGTTCCAACAACAACATGGACTCCCTTTTTTAAGACTCTTGTTTGCTTTCCAATCGGCTGGCCTCCGTAAACCGCCAAAACCTTGAGTTTTTTTATTTTCGAACCAACTTTTGATATTTCATCGGCCACCTGCATGCACAGTTCCCTGGTGGGACATAACACAATGGCCTGAGGTGACCTGTCAGGAATAAATACCTTTTCCAGAATGGGAACGGCAAATGCAATTGTTTTGCCTGAACCAGTTTGTGCCTGTGCAGTAATGTCTATACCTTTCAAGGCTTCCGGAATGGCCAATCTTTGTATTGGAGTTGCCTTTTTAAAGCCCATATCCCCAATAGCTTTTTTTATATCATCGGAAATGTTGAAATCATTGAAATTCATCATATAAATATTTAAAAAACAAGTTATTTAATTATTTAGATTAATCTGGACTGGACTGAGTCTTGGGGAAAATCTGCCAGATACTCAAATATGTCCTCAGACTTGTTCAAAATTCCATGCTCATTGGTTTTTTCTGTAAAGATTTTCATCAGTTCCCTATTTTTTGGAGAAGGAATAACATAGCTGTCTGCAAATTCCCTGATGTATCTCTCTTTAAGTCCAGGGAAATGTTCATCCAGCTTTCTGTAAAAGTGCTGGCGGTTCCCATCTCTCAAAGTTAGACCCATCTCAAAGCAGATTATTCCATGAACATCACTTTCTATGCAGAAATCCAAAATATCCCTGATGTTATCTTCACTATCGTTGATATAAGGCAGTATCGGACATAGCCACACAACAGTAGGTATGCCGTTGTCCCTCAAAGTCTTTAAAACCTCAACTCGCCTGGAAGTGGGACACACATTAGGCTCCAATATCCTGCATAAATCATCATCTGCAGTGGTGATGGTCATCTGAACGACTGCCTTTGATTTCTCGTTGATCTTTTTAAGCAAATCCAAATCCCTCAATATCAAATCTGATTTTGTGATGCAGGTGAAGCCGAATCCATACCTGTAAATCAATTCCAAGGATTTTCTAACATGACTCAAATGCTTTTCAAGGGGAATGTAGGGATCAGTCATTGCACCTGTCCCTATCATTGACTTAGGTCGTCTAATAAGCTCCCTTTTAAGCAATTCAAGATAGTTTTCCTTGACTTCAATGTCCTCGAATTTATGATTCATGTTATAGACATCGCTTCTTGAATCGCAGTAGATGCATCCGTGGGTGCAGCCCCTGTAGAGGTTCATCCCGTTTTTTGCAGACAGAATGCTTTTGGATTTTACATAATGCATGAGTTTAATTTGGATTTATAAGTATTTAAAAAAATGCCAAGAGCATATGAAAAGTTTCAACAAAAAGCATATAGTAATAACAATAAAGTAAGAATATGCAACAAAAAAACATCATAGGATATGAAAAGGAATATGAAACCAAAGACCATCCTTCCATAAAAGGTCTTCAAATTATTGAAGGGAAAAACAATTTCCCGATTAGTTGGCTCAACCAACAGGGATATTGCGAATATCAGCTATATCTCGAATACATGAAAGGCATAGAATCACCTGCCACACCTGAAATGACTCATGGAAGCGAAATTCACCAACAACTTGAAGACATTTTCAAGCAGGATTCAACCCCTTCCACATTTGAGGATGCAGTGGAGGCATCAAAGGAAGAGGCATCTATGTCAAGGGAATGCTTTGTAGTGTCTCCGGAATATGGAATCAGAGGATTCATCGATGAAATCTGGATGAAACCCGATGAGATTGTGATAATTGACGACAAGCCTGGAAGGACACCTTACCAGTCAACAATGAATCAGGTAAGAGCCTACAGTCTTGCATATAAAGAAATGACTGGTGATGAGCGAAAAATCAAATCTGCGTTAAGGGAACGTGGAACAGAAAACCTGTTCTGGATTGAAATATTCACTCCGGATGTTGAAAAAGAAATCAAATTTACAATCGAAAGAATGCACGGATTATTCGACGGAAGCAAACCGTTCGTCCCTACGAAGAATCCTAAAAAGTGCAACTCCTGCAGATTTAAAAACAAATGTGAACACGCAAAATGAATAAAAAAACGATTTCTGTAATATTGCTGATTGTCTTTCTAATCACGTTAGCCTTAACCGTTGCAAACACATTCCTAAATGAGAGCAATACGATTGAAAGCGAAAACGGAACACTGACAATTAACAATTCTACCGTACACTATGAAAAATCAGGAAAATGCCTAGAGGTCATTGATGGAAACACCATTCAGGTTTACGGAGTGGGCAGAGTCCAGCTGGACCAAATCAGCATACCAGACAGCAAATTCCACCCTGCAAAGAACTTCGTTGAAGAGAAATGCCTTGGAAAAACAGTTTATCTTGACATAGACGACAAACAAAGCGAAGACAAATACGGACGTGCACTGGCCATCGTCTATACTCAGGACACAGACATCAATAGGGAACTTTTAAACAATGACCTGGCAAAAATATCCTATTTTGAACCAAGCGAATTTAAAAAAGGAGAAGTGTAGATTATACAACTCTATTTAAGCCTAAATAGATCTTGTTTTTCTTATACACCTTTTCCAATATACCATTCCATTCATCAACACTGATATGTCCCTTATTCGGAATCAGGTCATCAAGTGAGGATTCATTAAGATTTAAAATGTCAGCCAAAACAAATGACAATGTCTTGCCTGTCAGGGACAAATCATAAGGGTCATAGCCAGTTACCGCCAAAACCCAAACATTGTCTTTTGATGAACTGTCATACTCTTTTTTAAGTGCATCAAACCATCCTGCAATCCTGTTATCTTCACTGCCTATGCCGTCGCCAATGGAAATGTAGTAATCCTCTCCTGAAAACTCGATGCTTTCGCATGCTCGATTAATCTTGCAGACAAGTTCGGGTGAGTCAAGTTCCAATTCAAACTCGTTGTTTGAAACAAAATCTGAAACGTAGTTTTGAATTTCCCTTTCTGTTTTGAAGTATCCTATCGGCTCCAGCCTGTCGGGGTCCCTGTCGCACAAATCATAAATCAGGTCCTCATCAACATCGACGATTTCATATCCTTCGAGCTTATGGGACTTATATTCCTTAAAATCAATACAATAATTTTCTAAATCATCTTTATTCAAATACCAAAGGACTTGTACTTTCTTAATCATTTAAATCAAAAAAAAGAAGTGGTGAGCTTATCTAAGCTCATCAATAACAATAGTTCTTGTAATATTGTTTAATATTCTATCAGTCTTCAATAATTTTCCTATAGCCCAGTCAAAGATTATTGGAATCCAATATATTTTAGTTAGATTGCGTACAATAGCCTGAGGCCAGGAAATGTCAGCACCGTTTTTAGATTTGACCTGCAGGTACATCAGTGACTTGCCCACGGTAGCTCCATTGAACTTTTCACATAAAATGAAATAAAGGAGAATTATAACAGGCACAGCATATGGGATATACCTATAAACCAAATATGAATTGTATGGAGTTACGATTAAGAACAATAAGTATGATACAATCCACATGAATGCTGATACAACAAAGAAATCAATTATATATGCAACAATTCTTCTTGAAAAAATACTTGCCATATTATCACCTTAACAAACTCTAGGAACTGGATCTGCAATTGGCGCTTCAAGAATTCTTTCACCGCCAATAGGAGTGTTTACAACAACATAATCTCCTTCTACGACTTCACCAATAATAGCTGCATTTTCACCATATTTTTCGCCTTTGATAGCTTCAAGGATTTCTTCAGCCTTATCGGCCTTGACTCCCATCACTACTTTTCCCTCATTAGCCACTTCAAATGGATCAATACCTAACATTTCAGAAACCGCATGAACCTCTTCCTTGATTGGAATAGCTTCCTGTTCAAGCACAACACCTACGCCGGCTTTTGAAGCCATCTCATTAATGGCATTTGCAAAACCTCCACGTGTCGGGTCTTTCATTGCAGTAACTCCGCCAATTTCCAAAGCTTTTTTAATAATATTCCACATCGGAGCAACATCAGATTTCAAATCAGTCTCAAAGCCAAAACCTTCTCTAAAAGACATCAAACTCATACCATGATCCCCAAGACTACCTGTTACGATTATCTTATCTCCGACTTCCAATCCAGAATCACGAACAACTTCGCCCTTTTTAGCTATTCCAATACCTGTGGTAACCATGACAATGCCGTCAAGCTTGTCTTGAGGCATTACCTTAGTATCACCGGTAATGACAGCAACGTCAACCTCTTCACATGCTTCGTTTAATGACTTCATGATTCTGTCCAAATCTTCTATTGGGAATCCTTCCTGCATGATGATTGCATTGGAAATTGCCAATGGACGGGCCCCCATTACAGAAACATCATTGATAGTTCCTGCAGCGGAAATTCTTCCTATGTCTCCTCCAGGGAAAAACAAAGGATCAATAGTGTGACCATCAGTTGTAAAAACAATTTCGTAATCATCTCCAAGAGGGATGGATGCGCCGTCATCGAGGGCATCTAAGCTAATACCACCGTTTACGCTTTTTTTGGTGATATTATCCAAAATTGTGCTGGAAATTAAATTTGCCATTACTTCTCCGCCAGCACCATGATTCATATTGATTTTATCTTCTGACATTTTATCTCCTAATTAATAATAATTAATGAAATAATATTTGTAAAAACAAGTATATTAATTTAGTTAAAAAAATTTAAAAAAAAAGAGAATTTAAGAAATAATCTTAAATTAAAATTCCGTTAATAACTCCATCCTGACCAGGTCTGGATGTTACTTTAGCATTACCTTCCGGGGTTTCCACGATTGCACCTTTGGTAATGATGTTCCTTCTTACGTAGTTAGGGTTTGCTGTGTTTTCAATAACATTGAGAATGTCAACTACTTTGGTTTTACCGTTAGCGTCGGTTACGTTGATTTTGTTACCGGTAGCTAATCTGAGTTTTTCGTTTCCACCACGGGTTCTGATTTTTCTTAATCTTTTTTCATCTAACCTAGTTTCAGCTGGGTCTCTTCCTAATTCTGATTTCCTTTTTCCACGGTTTGCAACATTTCTTGCACCGGAAGGACTCCTTGTTGATTTTCCTTGAGAAATTGCCATTATTTCACCTAATAAATATAAATCTATAATTAATAATCGCTGTCAATAAGCCTCTTTTCAATTAAGCTATCTGCAAGATTAATAATAGCCTAATTTTTGAGAGCAAAAAAGAGCCTTAATGAATAATGATAATAAAGTATTACTTTATCATTATATATAAATGTTTTATTTTTAAGGCAAAAAACAGGAAATTTATTTTTTATTTTTCAAAATAAATTCATCCAACAGCTTGTCGAATTCCTCTTCGCTTAGACCTTCATCTGAAGCTGCATCCAAAATCTTTTGGATTTCATCATGAGAAACGTCATCGCCAAGATACTCAAGCAACAAATCCTTTAGCTCATCATCATCAATGTAAGCTTCGCCATTGGAATTCTCAGCTTCAGCAGAACCTTCCTCATCAAATACATAATATGGGATTTCCTTTTCCATGACACCACTAGTCCTCATCTTCTTCGGGAAATTCATAATAAACTATTCCATAGGGATCATCATCGAAAAACCATTCGTTAGGCTCATCCAAATAATCCTCATCATCAAGAATGAAATCATCCAGTTCTTCTGCACCTTCAACCTGAATTACAATGTTGACGTCCTCATCCAAGTTTTCAACATCAATGCCGAGCTCATCCAAATCTATCACTAGCTCATCCTCGTCAACACCTTCAGGAACTACTATTACTATTTCATCACCGGATTTAATATTTATATTAGGATTATCCAAGATATCATCTTCCATACTAACATTTTTAAAATTATTAACAGCCAAATCGTCGATAGTGCCTTCAAATAGTTCAATTGAATTGTCTGCATCATTACTTACAAGCAGATATCCTTTGCCGAAGAGCTCTTCAATATCCAGATGACATTTAGGACAAATGAAGCTGCCAGGGGACAATTCTTCACCGCATGAAGGACAATAATTTATTTTCACCATTGCATTCAACCTCAACAATTTGTAATTATATTATTATTTTACACGCTCATATTTAAATGGATAGTAACCTCTAGTGGTTACTATCAATTTCAAAGTTGATGCTCGGAATTCCGTAATCGTTCTTGCACTTTACAGAACATATTTTTAATCCGTCGACAAACATGTTAAAATACAAAAATAGTGTATCGCAGATAATATCTATTTTAACGTTTGAGTTTTCCAGGATTTGCTTTGGAGTTTTGAATACCTCAGATGCATTGTTCACATATACGGAATTTGGAAAATTGTTTTTGCCTACTGCCAAAAATATCCCATCTGAAATATCATAGTCCGCACAAAAACCATTTTCGCCATCAACTTTTCCAACGAAGGTATCGTTTACCTCGTCATAACTTGAAATCAGTCTTTTTTTCATTATATCAACCTCACACATACTATATTCCACATAAAATATAAAAAACATCTAAGAGCATTTGAAAACTAATTTAAAGATTATTTAAATTAAATTTAGTAATTTAAAAGCAATAAACTTGATATTATCATAAAAAATTGATTTAGAAAAGTATTATTAATAGATAAATCAAAATTAAAAATAGGTGTCACAATTGGTTGAAGAGACAAAAGAACAATTAGAACTTGAAGCTGAAATCAAATCCCAGGCTCAAAAATTCCTGAAATATCTGAATTCCACACTTCCCGAAAGCATGGAACTGGAATATGAGGGATTTTACAGAAGAGGATTCTTTGTAAGCAAAAAAAGATATGCTGTAATTGAAGACGGAGAAATTATAGCAAAAGGATTGGAGCTTGTTAGAAGGGATTGGGCACCTATCGTTAAGAACACCCAAAAATCAGTTTTAATGGCTATATTAAAAGAGGGAAACTCTGACAAGGCAATAAGCGAGGTCAAAAAAGTATTGAAAAAGATTAAAAAGGGCGAAGTTGATAAAAAAGATATGATTATCCACACACAAATCACAAAGCCGCTTGACCAATACAAGCAGGTTGGCCCACACGTCGTTGCCGCAAGAAAGATTGAAGAGCATGGAATCAGAGTTTCAAGAGGAACCATCATCCAGTACATCATCGTCAAGGGAAAAGGATCAATAAGCCAGAGGGCAGTTCCCTATGACTACAGCGAAGGATATGAATATGACAAGGATTACTATATCAACAATCAGCTGATTCCGGCAATTGAAAGAATCATGTATTCCTTCGGATATTCAAAAAGGGACCTTGAGGATATGGCTCGAGGTGAAGTCCAGCAGAGTTTAGATGCATTCTTCTGAAAAAATTTAAATATTTTTAAAGTTATATAAAGAAGCATATGATTAAAAATGATGATGACCGTGTTGTCTTTTTTGATATAGACGGCACATTACTTGACACTACAGATTTTGCAGAAACCGCAAGAAAAGCAGCGATTGGGTTGATGGTGGATAACGGTCTTCCTTTAGATAAGGATGAAGCTTATGGTGTTTTAAAAACAATCATACGTGAAAAAGGATCCAATTACGGCAAACACTTCAACGTATTGACCCAGGTTGTTCTAGGCCATGAGGATCCTATGCTTGTAGCGCTTGGAATGGTTACATACCACAACGTTAAAATGGCACTTTTAAGACCTTTTGCAGAAACCGTCGACACATTGATTTATCTTAAAAGTCAAGGGTACCGTCTAGCAGTAATTTCAAACGGAATTACCATCAAGCAATGGGAAAAACTGGTCAGGCTCAACGTATATTCATTTTTTGATGCAGTGATTACATCAGAAGAGGTTGGAAAGGAAAAACCCGACAAATTGATTTTTGACGTTGCACTTAGAAAAATGAAAGGAAACCCTGAAAAATCAGTGATGATAGGCAATAAGTTCAAAGCAGATGCATTGGGTGCCGTAAATGCGGGAATGAGAGCTATTCTTGTAAACTCCGATGTAACTGAAGATGACAGAGATTACATTAAAAAAGAAAAACTAGATATTACAATTGTTGATGATATTGGTGATGTTGATACAATTTTATAACTCACCAAAACCACTTATTTTTTAAAATTCGAGTTCCAGAGTAACTGGACAGTGGTCTGAACCGTAGATTTCAGACAATATTTCAGCTGATTTTACATTATCCCTGATTTCCTCGTTCACATAGAAGTAGTCAAGACGCCATCCAGCATTTCTTTCACGTGCACGGGTTCTGTAGCTCCACCAGGTAAAGTTGTTTTCGCCTTCATCAAACATTCTGAAAGTGTCGATGAATCCGGCTTCCTCAAGCTGGTCAAGCCATGCACGCTCTTCAGGCAAATATCCTGACTTGCCTTCGCAGTTCTTTGGATTGTAGACATCGATTGGATTGTGGGCAATGTTATAGTCTCCGGTAATGACAATGTTTTTGCCCTGATTTTTAAGCTCCACGAGCTGTTCCAGCAGTGCGTTGCAGAAATCAACCTTAAAGTCAAGTCTTTTTGCACCCATACCGCTGTTTGGGAAATAAATGTTATATAAAATAAAATCAGGATACTCAATTCTTAAAACCCTTCCTTCACTGTCAAGCTCTTCAATTCCAAGTCCTTTTACGACTTCAACAGGCTCGATTTTGGAATAGGTTCCAACACCGCTGTATCCCTTCTTTTCAGCTTCATTAAAAGATTTATGGTAATCATCCACGTCAGCCAATTTCTTTGGAATGTCCTTTTGGGTTGCCCTTACTTCCTGAAAGTTGATGATATCGGCATCAGTATTTTCAAACCAGTCCCAAAATTCCTCTTTCTTTGAGACTGCCCTGATTCCGTTTACGTTCCAAGAAACCAGCTTGATTGACATTATAATCTGACTCCTTTTGAAAGTGGCACTTCACGAAGCCACTTGATGTCACTTTTGTAAAGCATACGGATGTCTTCGACGTCATACCTGATCATTGCCAGTCTTTCAATACCCATACCGAACGCCAATGCAGGTTGGTCAATTCCTAATGGCTTTAACACTTCAGGTCTGAACATTCCTGCACCACCGAGTTCAATCCAGCTTCCCTTTTCCTCCAAATAGATTTCGGACTCGGTAGATAAATAAGTGTATGGGAAATAAGCCGGCCTGAACCTTACTTCAAATCCTAATTTCTTATAGAATTCCTTCAAGGTTCCTAAAAGGTTTTGATAGCTTATGTCAGGTCCGCATACAAGACCTTCGACCTGATGGAATTCAGGCAAGTGCTTGTAGTCAAAAGTTTCTCTTCTGAATACCCTTCCAACTGAAAACATTTTCATTGGAGGCTCATGCTCATACAGGTGTTTTGTGGATATTCCTGTGGTGTGTGTTCTTAAAACACTCTGGCGGGCGATGTCTTCGCTCCAGTCGTATTGCCAACCGATGGAACCTGTGTCGGCACCGGTTTCATGGGTTTCAGCAGTGAGTTTTACAAGCGCATCGTCAGGCAGATCACATGTCAATGGGTTTTTGAGATAGAAGGTATCCTGCATTTCACGGGCAGCATGGTCTTGAGGTTGGAATAATGAATCGAAGTTCCAGAATGCTGATTCGACATACTCTCCGTTGTCCTCAACGAATCC
>Ga0256404_1001809_pt1 | contig 49680 bp, 29 predicted proteins | sample RumenRJG_01DNA_FD_185990 | JGI IMG/M metagenome (GOLD analysis project Ga0256404, IMG submission 185990) | Bovine rumen microbial communities from Lethbridge, Alberta, Canada - RJG_01 | ecosystem: Host-associated > Mammals > Digestive system > Stomach > Rumen | place: Canada: Alberta | collected...
CTCGCTCTCTATCTCTGGACTTCCCGTTTTTATATGGAAGATGATGTGAAGATATATCTTACATAATGATTGTGCCATATTGATATTGATTTTGCTAGGACTGGTTGCTTTTGCCCTTACAGGGCGGTTTTGTTTGATACGTGTTCATTTGACCCAGGGCGATGCCCTGGGCTAACCGCGAATTGGCCTTTCAGGCCGTCCACAGAGAGTTCGCCAGACATCAAGCGAGGGAGAAAACCGTCCGCCAACGGCCTGAAAGGCCAGAGAGATGCCAGCCCAGGGCAGCGCCCTGGGTATTTGTAATGTTGCGCAGCCTTCGCCCTGAAAGGGCAAAAGCGCTCCGTCCCAGTGGACTTAATCCGATAATGCATATATAATGATTGTGACATATTGATTTTGCTTACGCCCCAGGGTGCTGCCCCGGGCTGATTGCTTTTGCCCCAGGGTGCTGCCCTGGGCTAACCGCGAATTGGCCTTTCAGGCCGTCCACAGAGAGTTCGCCAGACATCAAGCGAGGGAGGAGGGTGTCGCGGAGTTCGGCGAGGCGACGGGATTCATCCTCTTTGCACCTTATTTGACTATCAAGTGGGTTCGCAATTTCCTCAAACCTTTCAATGTATCTAATCTCTGGTACAATAATACGTAATCCCTCCAACGTCTTTTTATTAATACTACCAAATACTGTGCCCTCTCCATTATACTGTTCAAATACTGATTTCAGTGATTTTACGAGATACAGGATGTAAGAAGGATAACATTTTGAGCCTATAGCAGCTAGACCTCGGCCAATGCAACACCTTTCATTAGCAATATTTATATCACCGACTGGAGCGCGAACACTCAGAAGAACTTCTCCTTCTTCAGCATACCGTTTTGGTTCTGTTGTAAACATATTCCGATGAGGAAATCTATAACCAAATTCAGCACGACCTTGATAAAAGACTGTGCCTTCACCGTTTACGTTGTAGCTTGATCCTGATGGTGAAGCACCCATTGTTATGTTTGCTACTTCAGATAATGTCCCAACTCTCCACCCTTCAGGAATCATACCCAATTCCGACTCCACAAAAGGCTGGTCACGGAAAGGCTCAAAGTCAACGAACCACGACTTAAACAAAGCCTGTGCCTGCTGCTCTAAATTATCATTTATCCGCCTGTTCACCTCGATTTTGTCATCAAGGGATTTGATTATAGCAGAAACTTTCTTCTGATAAGAAATAGATGGCAGGCGAATAGGCTGTTTGGATAGAGTCTGTACAGAAATGCCAGGCTGTGCTGATTGGGCTGAAAGATTTCCTAAGTGCATTAAGGAAAGAAGGCAAGCAAGGAAACGAGTGTCGGCAAGTTCATTACCAACAGCAACAATAGCATGTTCTGTCATATAAGCCTCTCCCTCGAAAAAGCGTACGTTTCCACAATAGGCACCTTGACGACCTATAATAGCAGCTTGTCCTTCAAAGTTAGGCACGTCAGCATATCCTCGAACTCCATTACCTCCAATCACAGGATACTTACCAGAATTGAAAACAGAGTCTGCTTTTATGCCTTTACCACTCCTTAAACGGGAACAGACATCTCCCAGTTTATATTCTTTCCACTCTTCCATAAATGCGAATTTAATTGTCTTTATCAGCACTATCCGGCAACAGGTAGTCACTAGCCTTATCCTTAGTGATAACGCTACGACCTAGCTTACTCTCCAGTTGCTTGCGTGCTGCCTTGGCTACACTGCCACCCTCTTTTGCCACCTGCGTCTGAGCATTGTAGCCCTTGGGATTACGGTCTTTAGAGATTTCTGTGGCTGATGCTTCCGCGAGGATATTAAGGGCTATCTCCAGATTAGTCATATTGTCGCGCAAGTTCTCTTTCTTCAAGCCTTTGTAGTGCTTATATTGCTTGGTGGTGAAACCGCTCCACTCGCGAGTGATGATGTCGGTGAGTGAGGCGTATTCCAATCCTTCCTGCACGCCCGTACGTTTCCATTCATCGGTCAGCTCTTTTCGAACCTCAATACTTTTGATACGCTGGTTAATCCAAGAATCGCTGTAACCTAAACGTATATAGTCAATGATGGCCTGATCGATGCTCAGTTCGGGGTCTTGCATTTGGTCAATGCGCTGACTTGCAACCTGTGCCATCCATTGCTTGAACGGCTCCGCCTTGGGCGAAGGGATTGACTGTATGATACGGAAAAGACCTTCTTGACTGGCGCAATTCATCCGTTGCTTGCCACCAGGAGTTTGTAGCGAAAGGGGGGTGACAATTTGTCCCCACCCTTTAGCAAGTTCAGGGTCACGCTTCTTCATTTTCTTAATGTAATCAGTTGGGTTGACACTATCTGTTAGTGCTTCCACAACATCTACTACAGAGAAGTACCATTTCTCTTCTTTATCGTCCCACACTGTTCGTACCTTGCGTTCTTGGAAGAGTTGTATAGCTTGTTTCTTGGTCATATCTGTTCGATTTGATAAAAGAGAATTTACACTTGTTTCTTAAGTTGCTCGTTTTCCTTTTTGAGTCGCTCCACCTCGTGTGATAAGTGTTCTATGGCTTCGCGCTGGTTGGTGCGGTAGCCCAGGCGAGCAGCAGTCATTCGTTCGCGGATGCCACCCTCGGTGACGAACTCTTCTTCTTTCTTCTTCTGATAGGTCATCATCATCTTATCCACCATGTGGCAGAGCGTAATGGCGATATTAGCCAATTCCTCGTCGTTCCACTTTTCGAAGAATTTCTCATAGTCGCCGATATGGTTGTGCGTCCGGCAATAGCGGAGCATGTTATCATAGCGCGGATGTCCGGCAGTCCACTTCGTCAGATGGTGGGTAGGCAAGTAATCTTCATAATCCTCCAATAGTTCCTGGATGCTGGAACGTGCCACGTTGAGCAGTTTCATTTCCATCTCCATAGAAGTCACCCCGTCAGCCGACCCTTCCACAATGTTCTGCTTGCCGGAGCGTGCCGCCTGCACCATCTGATCAACCGTGCGGTCTCCGTAGGCAGGAAAGAAGCGCCGTGTGAAGACGTAGGTCAGCTGAAAGAGTACGACCGTCTTCTGGTAGAACCAGAGGTTCTTCCAGTTGGTCTGCTTGCGGAGGACTGAGTCTATCTTGGCAGCTGGGATGTTGGGGGTAGGGTTGTTTGTCATTGCTTTTTGGTTTTTTGGGTTTTTCTAGAGTTTCTAGATTTTCTAGACTTTCTAGACTTTCTAGATTTTCTAGATTACTATTCCTATTGTTGCTAACTGTTTCTTAATCTCTTCCTCTAAGCGGTGGCTCTCGGTGAAGAGGGCGCTCAGTTCGCTGGTCAGGCGTTGCATCTTCTCGGCAAACGGCTCGCCGTCGTCTTCTTGCTCGGCTATGCCTACGTAGCGGCCGGGGGTGAGGATGAAGTCCTGGGCACGGATGTCGTCGATGGTGCGCACGGCACAGAAACCCTTCTCGTCTTCGAGCGTAGCGTTGCGGAACTGCTCGAAGGTGCCGGCAATACGGGCTATGTCCTCCTGCTGCAACTCTCGCACGGCACGGGTCACCATCGTGCCCATCTGGCGGGCATCAATGAAGAGCGTCTTGCCGGGCTGCTGCTTATTGCGTGTCAGGAACCACAAGGATACGGGTATGCCCGTAGAATAGAACAGCTGCGAGGGCAGGGCAATGATGCCTTCCACCAAGTCGGCCTCGATGATGCGCTGGCGGATGTCACCCTCGCCGCCTGTCTGCGACGACAAGGCACCATTAGCCAGTACCAGACCGATGCGACCCGTAGGCGAGAGGTGATGAATCATGTGCTGCATCCAAGCGAAGTTGGCGTTGCCGGCAGGTGGCAGTCCGAACTTCCAGCGCGGGTCTTTCTCCAGCTTGTCGGCTCCCCAGTCGCTCAGGTTGAACGGCGGGTTGGCCATGATGAAGTCGGCTTTCAGCGTGGGGTGCTGGTCGTTGAAGAACGTGTCGGCATACGACTGCCCGAGGTTGGCCTCCAGTCCGCGAATGGCCACGTTCATGTGCGCCATCTTCCAGGTGCTGGGGTTGGCCTCCTGGCCATAGACGCTGATGCCCGACAGTTCCTTTTGGTGGTTCTTGATGAACTTGGCACTCTGCACAAACATACCGCCGGAGCCACAGCAGGGGTCATAGACACGACCCTGGAAGGGCTGCAGAATCTCAACGATGGTACGGACAATGCAACTGGGCGTATAGAACTCGCCGGCATTCTTGCCTTCCATCGAAGCGAACTTCTGCAAGCAGTACTCATAGACGCGGCCCAGCAGGTCTTTCTCTTCGCCAGAGGCATACATCTCGATATTAGAGAAGAGGTCAACCACATCGCCCAGGCGGCGTTTGTCCAACTCCGGGCGGGCATAGTTGCCAGGCAGCACGCCCTTCAGCTTCGGGTTCTCGCGCTCGATGGCCTGCAGCGCATCGTCGATGACGCGCCCGATTTCAGGCGTATGTGCCGACAGGCTGATGACATTCCATCGGGCCTCCTGCGGTACGAAGAACACCCCGTCGGCCTCGTACTCGTCCTTGTCCTCCACATCGGCATACTCGTCTTCCGACAGTTCCGCATACTTCACTTCAAACTTATCGCTGATGTACTTCAGGAAAATCAGTCCGAGCACCACGCCCTCATACTCCGAGGCGTTCAGGTTGCCCCGCAGTTTGTCGGCTGCCCGCCAAATTACTTCCTCAAACCCTATCGAGGTAGTATTCTCGTTCTTTTTCTTCTTAGCCATAACACGCTCTATAAATAATGTATTTTCTTGGCTACAAAGTTACACAAAATCTCTTGAATAACCTTCGGATTCGTAAACTATTTGCCGTATGATTGCAAAAAAACTATGGGGAAAGTGGTAGATACCCCCCTGGAAACTGTTGGTTTACGGCAGGGAAACGGGTAGTTTCCCGGGGGGTATCGAGAATTGAGCGGCCGCTGAAAAGTATTTGAACGCCCGCTGAAAAGTATTTGAGCGGCCGGTGAAAAGTATTTGAACGCCCGCTGAAAACCTTAAAACCTACAAAACCTTTGTTTAAGGTCTTCATCACGGTTCAACGGCAAAGGTACGAAAAAGTGCTGGCAAATGCAAGAAAAACACGCAGTTTTTTGCATCGTCTTCAATTTTTTTGTACCTTTGCAATGAATTCCGTAAGTGGATGCCATAGACTCACCTTTAACAAAGAACAAAGTAAATAGAAATGAGGTACAGAATTACATTGCTCTTGCTGCTCATGGTTGCGCTCACTACGGGTGAGGCACTGGGGAGTGTAGTGAAGTCGCTCAACGTGAATGCTTGTCTGCATAAGGACGGCTCGTGTACCATAGAAGAACATTGGGTCATTGACCTTGACTCAGAGGACGCCAAGACCGAATGGTACGTGGCACACAAGCTGATAGACGGCATTACACTCACGGGCCTGACGGTAGAGGGCTTTGTGCCCGGACAGGAGGGACTCGTGCCGTTTGTGACACTCAGCCACTGGGACCTGGATGCCAGCCGACAGGAGAAGGCCGGCAAGTGTGGTCTGGCCAATGGCGGTCAGGAGGTTTGCTGGGGTTTTGGCGACTATGGTGAGCATGAATACATCGTAAGATACACGCTTGGCCATCTTGTCAAGAGCTACGACACGTGTGACGGTTTCAACCATTGCTTTGTAGATATGAACTGCCCCGTGGAGCAGGCGCAGGTGACGATTACTGCTGCCGACAGCATTGCCCTTTCAGAGGAGAATACCCGCCGCTGGGCTTTCGGCTACGAAGGGGCGGTGGTGTTCGAGGGCAACAGCGTGGTGGCTACCCCGGAAGGGGTCCTCGATCCGGGCGGGCGCATCACCGTGATGCTGGAAATGGACAAAGGCATGTTTGCCCCCGACAGCCAGGCCGATGAGTCGTGGGCCGACCGGAAGCAGCGTGCCTTGGACGGCAGCGACTATGGAGATGACGACGACCTGAGCTTCTGGGAGTGGGTTGTGCTTATTCTGCTGTGTCTCTTGGCTTTGGTAGCTTACATTTTGCAGGACTTTATTGTCGAAATAGTGCTCATGGTGTGCTGGACGTTGCTCTGTGCGTTGTGGTGGGTGGTATCGCTCTCGCCGTTGCGTACATGGCGCCGGCGCAAGAAGCTGGGTATAGCCGAGGGCCGCTATTTCCGCTCTGTGAAGTCAGAGTGGACGCTGGTGCAGAACAAGATGGTCGTGGACGAACTGTCATACCTGTTCGGCATGAGCGACGACCGTATTATTAGTGCTGTGTTGCTCCGGCTGATGGCTAAAGGCTATGTGACCGTTGTGCGTGAGGAGTGGAAGGGAAAGCAGCGTGACATGTTGCGTATAGTGACCCCTACAGACCACGTGGACTCCAGTTCAGAAGGCGACGGGAGGCTGATGAGCCACGCCCTGAAACTGCTGACGCTGGCATCGGGCGACGACTTGGTGCTGCAGCCCGATGAGTTCAAGAAATGGTGCAAGCAGAAGAAGAACCGCTCCTACCTGAGGGCGTTCGTAGGTCTGTTAAAGCCGAAGAGTGACCAGAAATACCTTGAGCGCAACGCAGCCGACCTTTTTGGCATGAAGCAGTTCCTGAACGACTTCACCCTGCTGAACGAGCGCGCAACGATGGAGGTGCACCTGTGGGATGAGTACATGGTCTATGCTGCGTTCTTCGGTCTGACCGACAAGGTGCGTGAAGAGATGAAGAAGATTTGTCCTGAATATCTTGAGATGTCGAAACTGGGCCAGAGTTTAGAGGTGGCCCGGGAGAAGGACTTTGTCTATATGTTCAGCAGTTCCATCTACAGCTCAGCGTCGAGTGCCGCCGAGCGTGCTACCAGCAGGTCTCGCTCGTCTTCGGGCTACAGGAGCTCGTCGTCGAGTAGCGGCGGTGGCGGCAGCTCTGGCGGCGGTGGTGGCGGCGGACGATAAAAAAAGTACACACAATATGGGCACACACTATTCAAAGAAAGAAGAATACTGGAACTCTTGGTCACATGCCGGTGGCATCCTCTTAGGGGTTGTCATTGGCATTGTGTTTCTCTATATGTGTTTTAAGGGGGAGAACGGCTGGGCGCGCCTGGGCGTGTCGCTCTATCTCTTCGGCATGCTGGGCTCCTACATTGCCTCGACGGTCTATCACGCCGTCAGTCAGCGCTCGAAGTGGCGCGAACGCTTCCGCCGTTGGGACCATGCCGCCATCTACTGGCACATTGCCGGCAGCTATTCGCCCCTGACGCTCACGGCATTGCGCCAGCAGGACTACTGGGGGTGGGGGCTGTTCTCGTTTGTGTGGCTCTGTGCCATTGCGGGAACCATCATCAGCTTCATTCACCTGAAGCAGCACTCCAACATTGAGACCTTCTGCTTTGTCGGCATGGGGCTGAGTGTGCTCGTGGCCTTCAAACCGCTGCTCGACACGGTCAGCACGGCGGCGGTGGTGTGGATTATTGCCGAAGGTGTCTGCTACATTACGGGAGCCGTCTTCTATAGTATTAACAAGAAGAAGTACATGCATACGGTCTTCCACTTCTTCGTTCTGGCAGGAAGCATCTGCCACATCGTTGCCGTGTGGGATGTGCTGATGGACTATCTGTAATAATAAAGATATGAATACGGGAGAACTGTACGACATACTGGACGAGCTGTCGCAGGCTGGACCGTCGGCGGCGGGCAACCGGCGCATGTACGAAATACTCATGCTGGCTTGTAACGAGGCGACGAAGGATGAGGCTACGGGGTTCGGAAACCTGTTTTCGAAGGTGGAGTATCTCTGTAAGCGCCACCACATTGGGATGAAGGACCGGGTGGCCGTTCAGCAGATGCGTCGAAGGGCCAACAGCAGCGAGGTGTCGTCGCCCGAGCAATGGCTACAGGACATCAGCGTTCTGCGCTATTTTGTTGCGGTGATTGGTGGGGAGAGGGTCGAAGGTCAGCGCTCAACGCTCAACGCTCAACCCTCAACGCTCAACGCTCAAAGAAGCATTGTTCAGCAATGGGACGGGCGCTACATTCATGCTACGACGAGTGACGGGGAAATCATCATAGACTATGGCGAGGGGGAGGACGGTCTTGACCAGACATACCTGAACGGGCTGCTGCATGAAGGGATGCAGCTCAATGTGCTGGAAGCAAAGCCGTCAAAATACGACGGGCAGACCCCGTGTGTGCGTGGACTCGTGGTGGTGGAGCCCGACTTCCTGATAGACATTTCGGCCCTTGCGGCACTCTTTACCGACTATGGGCACCACGAGCTGCTTTACACCGTAGGACGGCTGCAGCAACGTGCCAACAGCCAGGCCATCCTGCTGGGTCTCTTTGCCGGTGCCGCCCTCGATGACATCATTAACCGTAGCGACTTCTCGTTTGGCCGTACGCTCATGGAGTCGTTCCGCGAGCAGGCTCTGCAGTTCTGTACGTGCCCAGACTTTTCGCCGCTGACCTTCAAGGCCGACGCCGCCCAGCAGGTGAAGAACCTGCAGGAGGTGGTCGAGGTGCTGTTTGGGCAGACGGCCAGCCGTGAGAAGGCCATTCTGGAACCATCATTTGTCTGTGAGGCATTAGGGTTGCAGGGGCGAGTTGACCTGATGACCACCGACCTGCGCCTGCTGGTGGAGCAGAAGGCAGGAAAACTGTGGGGGCAGCCCTTAAAATACAAGGAGCAGCACTATGTGCAGTTGTTGCTTTATTATGGTGTGTTACGCTATAACTTCGGACTGAGTGATGAACTCATAGACATGCGCCTGCTCTACAGCCGATATCCGGCCCACGAAGGGTTGATGGTGGTCAACTTCTACCGCACGTTGTTCCGTGAGGCCATAGCCCTGCGCAATCGGGTGGTGGCGCAGGAGTTCAGCATAGCCCGCGAAGGCTTCGGCATCATTGTGCCACAGTTGACGGTAGATGGTGTTTATGGGAGTAAAGGGACGAAGGAGGACACCTTCTTCAAACGCTACATTGCTCCGAAGATAGAGCAGCTCAATGAACAGATTACCACATTGAACGCTGTGGAGCGGGCTTATCTGGAGGAGCAGATGAACTTCGTCTATCGTGAGCAGCTGTACAGCAAACTGGGGTCACAACAGGGTCTGGGCAATGCTGCGGCAGACCTGTGGAACATGCCGTTGAGCGAGAAACGTGAGACGGGCAACATTTTTACCGGACTGGTCATTACCGACAGGGCACAATCAGCAGAAGGTCGTGGCTATGACCTGCTGACGCTGAGTGTACCTGAGCAGGGCGATGACTTCCTGCCCAACTTCCGGCGTGGTGACATGGTCTATCTGTATGCCTATACAGGCGAGCCGGATGTTAGGCATAGCCTGCTCTTCCGAGGTCGTCTGCTGACCATTGAGACCAACCGCCTCGTGGTAAGACTGAACGACCGGCAGCAGAACCCAAAAGTGTTTAGTCCCTCACTCTATGCCCTTGAGCACGACACGTCAGACATTGGCACCGTGAGTGCCATACGGTCGCTGATGGCTTTTGCTGCGGCACCGGCAGAAAGGAGGCAGCTGCTGTTAGGCGAACGGGTGCCACAGGCCGATACCACCCAGCAGCTCTCCCGTAGCTATCATCCTAACTATGACGATATCCTGTTGCGCCAAAAACAGGCTCGCGACTACTTCCTGCTGGTAGGGCCTCCCGGTACGGGCAAGACCTCAATGGCTCTCCGTTTCATGGTGGAGGAGGAACTGGCGGCTCCCCATTCTTCACAGCACTCGGTGCTGCTTCTTTCCTATACCAACAGGGCGGTAGATGAGATGTGCGGCATGCTGATGGATGCCGGCATTGATTTCCTGCGGTTAGGCAATGAGACCTCCTGCGACGAGCGCTTTAGTGGCTACTTGCTGGATGCTGCCTTGGGCGATGCTCCCAAGTTGGACACCATACGTCAGCGCATTCAGCAGACGCGCGTCGTGGTAAGTACCACCGCCACCCTGCAGTCGCGTCCGTTTATTTTCCAGCTCAAGCATTTCTCGCTATGCGTGGTTGACGAGGCATCACAGATATTAGAGCCAAACATCATCGGACTGCTGGCCAGCAGGGCCGTTGGCCGTTTTGTGCTCATTGGCGACTACAAACAGCTGCCCGCCGTGGTGCAGCAGCCTGGCACCTACGAGTCACTCTTTGAACGCCTCATTCGCTGGGAGCGCAGCCAGGGGCGTCAGCAGTTCCTGGGCACCCTGCGCAAGCAAGGCCGCATGCACCCCGAAGTGGCAGCCTTTGCCAACGAAATGTTCTACAAGGAAGAACGCCTGGAGCCGGTGCCCTGCGAACACCAGACCGACACCAGCCTGCACTATGACGAACCATCAGAAGACGAACTCGACGACCTGCTGAAAACCAGAAGGGTCATGTTTTTGGACTGTGGGCAACCGGTCTTGTCCACCACCCAACCCCCAACATCCGACAAGGTGAATGCCGCTGAGGCCCGTATTGTGGCGGATTGGCTACGCCGAATCTACAGGCAATACGGGGCAGACCGCTTTGACAGTAACAAAACGGTTGGTGTCATTGTGCCCTACCGTAACCAGATAGGCATGATACGCCGGGAGATAGAGCAGCTGGGCATACCAGCCCTGCAGCAAGTGTCTGTTGACACGGTGGAACGTTACCAAGGCTCTCAGCGTGATGTCATCATTTATTCGTTCACCGTGCAACACCGTTATCAGTTAGATTTCCTCACGGCAAACTGCTTTGAGGAGAATGGCCGCACCATTGACCGCAAACTGAATGTGGCCCTGACCCGGGCCCGTAAGCAACTACTAATAACGGGCTGCGCTGCCGTATTGCAACACAACCCGTTATTCGCAGAGTTTATCCGAAGGTATGGACTATAGTTTCTATAGAGGCTATAGTTTCTATAGAATATTATCTCACGCCGCCGCCAGAGCCGCCGCCCGAGAAGCCGCCACCACCGCCAGACGATGCCCAGCCGCCACCGCCCGACGAGCCGGACTGCTCTTTCTGGACGTCGTGAATGCCGGATAAAGTGGCAAGGGTAACAGCAGGAAGCACGTCGGTATTGTTCAGCTGACGGAAGATTTCGTCCATCTTCAGGTATTCAGGATTAATCTGTTTCATGTCCTTACGCACCTGGTCGGCAATGCCGAACAGCTCAGCAAAGACCAGATAGTCCTTCCAAAGGGCTACCTCTGTTGCATGGCGCTGGTCAGCAAGGGTGAAGTCCTGCAAGAACAACTTCATGCCCAGCACCTCACGAACGTTCTTCATGTCTTTGCTACATGCTTTGAGTGAGCGCTGCGGCTTGAGCATATTAATAAATGATTCTACTTCAGAAGTGTTGTAGTTCATCCATCTTTCCAACTCCTTGGGCTGTAACACGCCGTCATCACCTGCCGCCTTCAAGAACATGGAGTGAAGCTTCTTTAGTAAGTAAAGTGTAGGCGTGTTCTTATCAGCTATCAGTGGCTTAATGGCAATGAGCTTTTTCAGTTTAGGACTTCCGCCAGTCAGTTTGGCAAAGCCGGTGGGGCTCACCCAATGGTCTTCAATGGCCAATGCTTTCATGCTGATCAGCTTCAGCACGAGGGCACTGATGATGTTTTTTTGGTCATACTTGCCATAACTATAGGCCTCCAGCACCTCATAGCTGCGCTTCAGGTCACCACCATAAGGCAGGTCACGGAACCACAGCAGGTCCTTCTTTGCCTGATGGCGGAACCACCAGACGCGTATCAGGTAATAGCCAATTAAAAAAGGTGATAAAATAATGAAGAGGAGAACCGTGATGATGTCGCTGTCCCACTCGAAGCCATCACCGTCATTATAGTCGCTGTCTTCGAAGGCCTTGTCCTTTAACTGGTCAAATGACCCGCTCTCGGCAACCTCTGGATGCAGAAAGTCTTTCTCGAAGCGCAACATGACAATCATGGCCTCATCGCCAGACATGGATTCGGTAGTCTCGGCCACTACGGTGCCGTTCTCCCAGTTCACCGTGCCTTGGTAGCGGAAGGCCCACATCTTCACCTGGTCCTGCGGAATCTCTTTACCGTCCTCACGTACGAAGGTAATTTTGGCATGCTCTGCCGACGGCTTGATGTGAGGTGTTACAAACATGAAGTTGAAACCGTCAGCATCGTCATAACCGCGAACCATGCGGGTGACGGTGTAGCTTACGGTGTATGTGCGGTCGCCACTGTCGCCCAGTCCCCAGCATAGTTCATAGCCGTCACTCTTATAGACGATGCCGCAACGGCCGGCCTTTTGGCTGCGGCTGGCATCAATGTCCCACGAGCCGATATTCGTGAACTCGCGTCCAGTCTCGTCGCTGACGGTCAGGTCATGCACCTCGCTGCTGCCCAGGTTGCCAATGACGATGTAACACTCTGTGCCGTCGGTGCCAACGTCCATGTGACGCACTTCGGTAATGCGGGCATCACCGTTGTCGGCCAGGCTTACCGTCATGTCGAGGTCATAAAGCGTGTGGCCGGCTTGTGCCGTCGTAAAGACAAGCAACAGCAGCACCAGGGCTGTTAACTTACTTCTGAAATGCTCCATCGATGTCAGGATAGCCGGATTTCTTCTCTTCGTCAACAGTCAGGTACTCCTTCTCGCCGAAGTGTAGCATACTGGCTACGAACGATGACGGGAACTGGCGTACCATCTGGTTCATCTTAGTGGCCGTGTCGTTATAGACCATACGGCTCATACGAACATTTTCCTCATACTGAGTCATGCCGTCCATGGCTTTGATGTACATAGAGTCGGCTTTCAACTCGGGGTAGGCTTCGGCAACGGCCATGAGGCGGCCCATGACCTCACCGATGACGCTCTGCTGCTCATTTATCTGTCCGGCAGTCTGCACATTGCTGATGCGGCGTGCATTGATGGTGTTGGTCAGCGTCTCAGACTCGTGCTGTGAGTACTTGGCAGCCATCTTGACAAGTCCGGTAATGGCATCCCAACGGGAATTAAGCTGTACGGCAATCTGACCCATAGCGTTCTTACAGAACTCGTCGAGACTTACCAGCTTACGCTGTGTCATGATGAAATAGGCCACTAAGGCAATAGCAACTACGACCAACAGGCCGAAGAACAATAAAACAAGAATTAATAATACTTCCATGATTGAAAATTTTTTATAGTTAATGATTTGGCCACAAAGATACAAAATAATTCATAATTTGTAATGCTTAATCATAATTTTTTTTTAACTTTGTTCCCGTTATGAGTGAAATAGAAAACATAGAATTGCGGAAACTTGCCATCGGATACCGTTCGAAAGGCAATGAAAAGACCGTTGCCAGCGACATTTCGGCAACCGTGAACGGGGGTGAACTGACCTGTTTGTTAGGGCAAAACGGCATAGGCAAATCAACGCTGCTGCGTACCCTGTCTGCCTTCCAACCGGCACTGGGGGGTGAAATCTTCATTAATGGTACATCACTAAGCTCATTTACTGATAAAGAACTGAGCCGTCACCTTGGCGTGGTACTGACAGAGAAGCCTGACCTGCGTAACATGACAGCCCGAGAACTCGTGGAATTAGGCCGCTCACCTTATACTGGCTTCTGGGGTGGACTGACGGCCGATGATGAACAGGTGGTGGAGGAGGCCCTACAGTTGGTAGGCATCAGTTCACTTGCTCAGCGGCTGGTGCACACGCTCAGTGACGGTGAGCGGCAGAAGGTCATGATTGCCAAAGCATTGGCTCAGCAGACACCCATTATTTTCCTGGACGAACCGACAGCCTTTCTCGACTTTCCGAGTAAGGTGGAGATGATGCAGTTGTTAGGGCGTCTGGCACACGAACAGCAGAAAACCATCTTCCTTTCTACCCACGACGTAGAGCTGGCCCTGCAGCTGGCTGACCGCATCTGGCTCATGGAGCGCAGCGGCATTTCTATTGATACTCCACGCGGACTGGCCGATGACGGAACATTGAGCCGGTTCTTTGAGCGGGACGGCATCACTTTCGATAAGACGGCGTTAACAATTCATGTCAGAAAAGCCCTATAGTGTTAAGAAAACAAAAATTCTCCTATATATATAATGTGTAACCAAAACTTTCCTCTACCTTTGCAGCCCAAATAAAAGTTAAAAGGCAAAGAAGATGCAAAAGAATTTGGTAATTGTAGAGTCGCCGGCTAAAGCCAAGACGATAGAGAAATTTCTTGGAAAGGACTTTAAAGTCATGTCAAGTTATGGCCATATACGTGACCTGAAACGACATGAGATGAGTATTGACACCAAGACATTGGAACCCGAATACGAAATTCCAGAAGAGAAGCAGAAACTGGTAAAAGACCTGAAAGCCTGTGCCAAGAAAGCCGAAAAGGTTTGGTTGGCAAGTGATGAAGACCGTGAGGGAGAAGCCATCTCCTGGCACCTCTGTGAAGTGCTGGGCCTGGATGAAGAGAAGACGAGTCGAATCGTATTCCACGAAATAACAAAACCAGCTATTTTAGAGGCTATAGAGCATCCACGCAGAGTAGATATGAATCTGGTGAATGCTCAGCAGGCCCGTCGTGTGCTTGACCGACTGGTAGGCTTTAAGCTGTCACCTGTGCTCTGGCGCAAGGTGAAGCCCGCCTTGTCAGCAGGTCGCGTACAAAGTGTGGCTGTTAGGCTCATTGTGGAGCGTGAGCGTGAGATTCAGGCATTCAATAGTGAAGCCTATTACAGTGTGAATGCCGTCTTTGCCATTACTAATGCTGACGGTTCGCAGACAGAGGTAAAGGCTCAGCTTGACCGTCGCCTGAAGACACACGAGGAGGTAGAACAGTTCCTGAACCTTTGTAAAGAGGCTGACTACGTCGTTGATAACGTGAGCAAAAAGCCGTTGAAGCGCACGCCAGCACCTCCCTTTACCACCTCAACCCTTCAACAGGAAGCTGCACGCAAGCTGGGTTTCACAGTAAGCCAGACCATGATGGTAGCCCAGCACCTCTATGAAAGCGGGCGCATTACGTACATGCGTACGGACTCGGTCAACTTGTCAGGACTGTGTATTAATGCCAGCAAGGAGGAAATCAAGAAGGTCTATGGTGAGGAGTACAGCAAGCCCCGCCAGTACCATACCAGTTCGAAGGGTGCTCAGGAGGCCCACGAGGCTATTCGTCCTACCTACATGGATGTAACGGAGATAGAGGGAACGTTGCAAGAGCGTCGCCTCTATGAACTGATATGGAAGCGCACCATAGCCAGTCAGATGGCTGATGCAGAGTTGGAGAAGACGACAGTAGATATTAAGTTAGGCAACCAGCAGCCTACTTTCGTTGCCCAGGGTGAAGTAGTGAAATTTGATGGTTTCCTGAAGGTATATAGAGAGTCATTTGACGACGAAGATGCCCATGACGAGGAGAACAGCCATCTGTTGCCCCCGCTGAAGAAGGGTCAGGTGCTGGAGCGCCGTGAGATAACGGCTATTGAACGTTTCAGTCAGGGGCCTCAGCGCTATACCGAGGCATCGCTCGTCCACAAGATGGAAGAGCTGGGCATTGGTCGTCCGTCAACTTATGCTCCTACCATTTCCACTATTCAACAGCGTGAGTATGTGCAGAAGGGTGACAAGAAAGGTACGGAGCGTTCCTATACCGTTGATACACTGAAAGGCAAGCAGGTGACTCAGAAGACACGTAAGGAGATGGTTGGCTCAGATAAGGGAAAACTGCTTCCCACCGATGTCGGCATTGTGGTGAACGACTTCCTAATGCAATACTTCCCGGGCATCATGGACTATAACTTCACAGCCAAGGTGGAGCAGGATTTCGATAAGATAGCTGAAGGCAAGGAGAAGTGGAACGACATGATGGAACACTTCTACAAGGACTTTGAGCCCACGGTAGAGAACACGCTGAACGCCCGTCAGGAGCGTCGCGTCGGTGAGCGCGAACTGGGTAGCGACCCGAAGAGCGGACGCCCAGTCTTCGTGAAGATAGGACGCTTCGGCCCTGTAGTGCAGATTGGCACTGCCGACGATAATACCAAGCCCCTGTTTGCCCAAATACCGAAAGACAAGAGCATGGAGAATATCACGTTGGAAGAAGCGCTGGAGTTGTTTAAGCTGCCCCGTGAGGTGGGTGAGTTTGAAGGCACGACGGTGACTATTGGTGCAGGTCGTTTTGGCCCGTACATACTTCACAACGGGAAGTACACTTCCCTGCCAAAGGGGGCGGACCCCATGGCAGTAACACTTGACGAAGCTGTTGAACTTATTAAGGAGAAGCGTGCGCAGGAAGCTAAGCGCCACCTGAAAATGTTTGCAGAAGACGATAAGCTCGAGATACTGAATGGTCGTTACGGTGCCTACATTGTCTATGACGGCAAAAACTACCGTTTGTCTAAGGCCATGCAGGAGCGTGCTGCCGACCTTACCTACGAAGAGTGCATGGCTATTGTGAACAAGAAGTGAGTAAACGAATAAAAGGGTGTCGTGCGTAGAATTATTTTAATCGGCTATATGGGCTCCGGCAAGACCACTGTGGGCAAGGCACTTGCCAAAGAGCTGGGTCTGCAGTTCTATGACCTTGACTGGTATATAGAAAGCCGGCGGCGCAAGACGGTGCCACAGCTCTTTGCAGAACGGGGCGAGGACGGATTCCGTGAAATAGAGTGCAATATGCTGCACGAAGTGGCAGAGTTTGAGGACATTGTCCTGAGTTGCGGTGGCGGCACACCCTGCTTCTTTGACAACATGGACTACATGAACCGGCAGGGCGAAGTCATCTGGCTGAAGGCCGATGCCGAAGTCTTATATAAGCACCTGCTGATGGGCAAGACCGAGCGCCCGCTGCTGAAGGGCAAGTCACCCGACGAGCTCATTGCTTTTATCCGTGAGCAGTTGGAGAAGCGCGAACCTTTCTATGCCAAGGCACATCACGTGCTGGACGTCAGTCTGATGGATACCTATGAGAAGATAAATATTTCAGTAACCAAAGCAAAAGAACTGTTGCAGCTATGAAGAAATGGACGATTGAGGACTCTAAGGAGCTCTACAACATCAATGGCTGGGGAACCAGCTATTTCGGCATCAATGAACAAGGCAATGTCTATGTGACAGCGTGTAAGGACGGCACGCAAATAGACATCCGTGAAGTGATGGACGACTTGTCACTGCGCGACGTGCAGTCGCCGGTGCTGCTTCGTTTTCCCGACATTCTCGATAACCGCATTGAGAAGACTTGGAGTTGTTTTAAGAAAGCCAGCAAGGAGTATGACTACAAAGGTGACAACTATGTGGTCTATCCCATCAAGGTGAACCAGATGCAGCCAGTGGTTGAGGAGATTATTTCCCATGGTCGTAAATTCAACCTCGGACTCGAAGCCGGTTCCAAGCCGGAGTTGCATGCTGTCATAGCGATGCAATGCCAGAGCGACTCCATCATTATTTGTAATGGTTATAAGGATCAGAGCTACATTGAGCTGGCTTTGCTGGCACAGAAGATGGGCAAGCAGATCTTTATCGTTGTAGAGAAGATGAACGAACTGGAAATTATTGCCCGCGAAGCCAAGAAACTTGATGTCCGTCCCAACATTGGTATCCGCATCAAGCTGGCCAGCAGCGGTAGTGGTAAGTGGGAAGAGAGTGGCGGCGATGCCTCAAAATTTGGACTTACGAGTGCTGAACTCCTCGAAGCTTTGGAACTGCTTAACAAAAAGGACATGCGCGACTGCCTCCGGCTCATTCATTTCCACATTGGAAGCCAGATTACCAAGATACGACGCATTCAGACAGCCCTGCGCGAAGCCTCACAGTTCTATATCCAGCTGCACAAAATGGGCTATAATGTAGATTTCGTTGACTGCGGAGGCGGATTAGGTGTTGACTACGACGGAACCCGCTCACCGTCGAGCGAGAGTTCTGTTAACTACTCTATTCAGGAGTATGTCAATGACTGTATCTACACCTTTGTAGAAGCAGCCAACAGGAATGACCTGCCTCATCCCAATATCATTACCGAAAGCGGACGTTCGCTGGCAGCTCACCACTCTGTGCTTGTCATTGATGTGCTGGAAACGGCTTCACTGCCCGAAATGCCCGAGGAGTTTGAGCCGGACGAGAATTCACACCAGCTTGTGAAGGATCTCTATGAGATATGGGACAACCTCTCGCCACGTAACATTCTTGAGGACTGGCACGATGCAGAACAGATACGTGAGGAAGTGCTGAACCTCTTTGCCCATGGCATTGTTGACTTGAAGACGCGTGCAGAAATAGAGGCCATGTACTGGAGTGTCTGCCACGAAATTAATGCTTTGGCAAAAAACCTCAAGCATGTGCCAGAGGAACTGATGAACATTGACAAGCTACTTGCTGACAAGTACTTCTGCAACTTCTCCTTATTCCAGAGCCTGAGTGACTCGTGGGCCATCGACCAGTTGTTCCCCATTATGCCTATACAGCGGCTTACCGAGCGTCCCACCCGTAATGCCACGCTGCAGGACATTACCTGCGATAGTGACGGTAAGATTGCTAATTTCGTTACCAATCGGCATAACTCCCACTCTCTGCCTGTGCACCCCCTGCGAAAGAATGAGCCGTACTATCTGGGTGTATTCCTTGTGGGAGCCTATCAGGAGATTCTTGGTGACATGCACAACCTCTTTGGTGACACTACAGCTGTTCACATTTCCGTTAAGGACGGTGGTTACCACATCGACCAGATAATTGACGGTGAGACAGTTGCTGAAGTGCTTGAATACGTGCAGTATGAACCAAAGAAACTGGTGCGTCAGCTGGAAATATGGGTAGCCAAGAGCGTTAAGCAAGGCAAGATAACGCTCGAAGAGGGCAAAGAGTTCCTCAGTAATTACCGTAGCGGACTCTACGGCTATACTTATTTGGAGTAATTCGAAAAGGAATCTTTTTATTAAGCTTTTTGGCTTGCGGCCTGTACCTGGGCCATGACGCGCAGAAAGTTACCGCCCCAGAGTTTCTGAATGTCAGACTCGCTGTAGCGACAAAGCAATAGCGTACGTGTGAAGTTCAGCAGTTCTGAGGCATTAGCCAGTCCGCGTACTCCTCCGTCACCGTCGAAGTCGGTGCCCAGTCCAACATGGTCAATGCCCATCACCTGTACGGCATGTTCCACATGCTTCATGACGTCATGGAGCGTGGCTTCGCCGTCACTACGCAGGAACCCAGGGTAGAGTGTGATTTGCATGACACCGCCGGCAGCGGCCAGGGCACGCATTTGCTCGTCGGTAAGGTTACGCGGATGGTTGCAGAGGGCACGGCAACTGCTGTGTGAGCAGACAATAGGCTGGTTGCTGATGAGCAATGCGTCGAAGAAACTCTTCTCATTGGCATGGCTCAAATCGACCATAATGCCCAGACGGTTCATCTCGCGGATAACCTGTTCGCCGAAGAGTGACACGCCGTTGTGGGTGTTGCAGCCCTTGGCAGAGTCGCAGATGTCGTTGTCACCATTGTGACAGAGCGTCATGTAAGTGATGCCGCGCTGGGCGAAGTGGCGCAGGGTCTGCAGGTTGCCGTTGAGGGCCAGTCCGTTCTCGATGGCGAGCATGATAGACTTTCGCCCCTTGCGCTTGTCTTTATAAAGGTCGCCTGGTGTGCGCGCTATGCTAAGATAGTCTTTATGCTTGTCAACAATTTCCTCTATCTTGTCGAAGATAAGGTCGGCATATTCTGTAGGGCCATTGACGGGGAATGCCACTTGCGACGAGAAAGTCTCACCTATTTTTGGTTGCGGCAAGTAGGCTGCCATAATCACGGCATCCTGATGGCCTTCGGTCATCTTGTGCAAGTCAACGAGTATCTTGGGGTCACGACTTCCGAAGTTGATTCCCTGTGGGAAGAACATGGGGGTATCGCAGTGGGTGTCAAGTGTGAGTATGCGCTGATGCAAATTGCATGTTTCGCGGTAGTGAGCAGCCTGTTTGACGAGCCACTGGAAGAGCTGCAGGCCGTCAGCGAGGCACTCGGGGTGCCATTGTACGCCGATAATGCTCTTGAACTCCCGGCTCTCTATGGCTTCAACGACACCGTCGGCAGCACGGGCCGTGACGCGGAAACGTTCACCGGGGTTGTCAACCGCCTGGTGGTGGAAAGAATTGACGAAAATCGTTCTTCCTTCAGTTCCCGAAAGTAGCTCCTTATATAAATCATATAAGGTGGAGTCTTCTTCTATGATGACACTATGGGTTGGCTCAGAGCGGCGGGCATTTTGTGAGTGCTTAATGCGTAATCCTGACTCCTCGGCAATATCCTGTGCTACATGTCCGCCGAGGGCCATGGCCAATGTCTGTATGCCACGGCAAATGCCAAGCATGGGAATCTGGCGGTTATATGCCAGCCGGGTGATAAGCAGCTCTGGTAAGTCGCGTTCGCTGTTGATGTTGCCTAAGCCCGTTGCGGGTTCCTCACCGCAGTAGAGCGGGTTATAGTCAGCCCCGCCGCTGAGCAGCAGACCGTCAAGATGTTCCAGTGTGTTGATAATGGCGTCAGTATCGCAAAGTGGTGGGATGATGACAGGTGTACCGCCGGCTTTCAGTACAGACTTATAGTAAGCTTCTCCGAGCTTACATTCTGGTTCGGTATAATTGCCCGTAATACCGATGACGGGCTTGCGCTGAGCTTCTGGAAATGTCGCATAGACCCTGTCCAGCTGCGACTGCCAATCAAAATAGTTCATAGTTCATCGTTCAAAGTTTGAAGGTCGAAGGTCAAAGGTCAAAGGTCGAAGGTCAAAGGTCAACGCTCCACGCTCAACCCTCAACACTCCACGCTCAACCCTCAACGTTGACTGGTATCTCTCGCCTGATGCTTTGTTCAAGTGAGATGAGGGTCTCTGTAGCCACCACGCCGGGAATGTCCTGCAGCTTCCCGTTGAGCAGTTCCATGAGCTGTTCGTTGTCACGGGCATAGAGCTTGACAAGCATGGTGTAGGGACCAGTAGTAAAGTGGCACTCCACCACTTCAGGAATGTGTTGAAGTCGCTCTACTACGTTTCTGTACATACTGCCACGCTCGAGGGTGATGCCGACATAGGTGCAGGTGGAATACCCTAAGCTCTTCGGATTCACGTCGAATCCGCTACCTATGATGACATCACCCTCAATGAGGTGTTGTACGCGTTGATGGACAGCTGCGCGCGAAACATTACACTCGGCAGCTACATCCTTAAAGGCAATACGCGCATTCTTTGACAGGATGCTTAGTATCTTTTTGTCTAAGTTGTCAATCTTGTCCATTATAAGAGGGTTTATTTGCGCTTCTTTTTCTTTGCTGCAGCAGGTTTCTTCTTTGCTGCAGCAGGTGCGGCAGGCGTCGTAGTGGCCGGTGTCGTGGTATGACCATCGATTTCCACCAGTTCCACATCGAATATCAATGCCGAGAAGGGCTTAATCTGTCCCTGTTCCTTTTCGCCGTAGGCCAGTTCCTGTGGAATGTAAATGGTCCACTTACTGCCGACGGGCATCATGGTGAGGGCCTCAGTCCAACCCTTGATGACCTGATTGGCACGGAACGAAACGGGAGCGTCACCATGGCGTGAGGAGCTGTCGAAGACGGTGCCGTCAATCAGTCGGCCTTCGTATCTCACCTTCACCGTCTCAGTGGCCTTTGGAATGTCACCCGTACCAGCCGTCAGCACCTTATACTGCAAACCGCTGGGCATCACCTTTACCGTAGTGTCCTTGGCATTCTCGGCGAGGAAGGCACGGCCAGCCTCGCGGTTCGGACCGTAGAGGCGCTCGTTCTTCAGTTCAATGTCCTCTGCCAATGTTGCCTGGAAGAAAGCTCCGGCTCCATCGATGGTCTTAAAGACGGTTGTGTCGTTATGGAGCGCATCAACGAAACCGCGATAGAACAGCTCTGTGTTAATGACGTCTTGCGTGTCCTTGAAACGGTTCTGTACGTCGGGCAGCATGCGGTTGCTAATCTGGGCTGCAATGTCGAAGCCTGCAGCGTATGCCTTGAAAGCAGGATCATCAGTACGCTTCAGATACTCTTGGAAGCCACGGATGAAGTCGTCCATCTTCGTGGTGTCAATACCCGCCTGGCGAGTCAGGTAGGGAATGAGTCCTATGGTGTAGTTCATACCAGCAGCATAGCTCACAGAATCGCTTCGACTCAGCACAGAGGGCAGTGCCGGCATTTCGGCAGGTGTCTCTTCGACCACCTGCTTTTTCTTCTTTTTACTCTGCGCACTGGCGGAATTAAAAGAGGCACTCATCACGAGAATGAGTGCCAAAATATATAACGCGTGTTTCATTACTTCTTAATTTCGAGCAATTGAATCTTGAAAATCAGCGTAGAGAAAGGCTTGATCTGTCCTGCCTCACGCTCACCGTAAGCCAGTTCCTGCGGAATATAGACTTCCCACTCAGAACCAACAGGCATGCGGGTCAGTGCCTCTGTGAAGCCCTTGATGACGCGGTTAGCATACATCTCAGCAGGCTCACCACGCTGCAGAGAGCTGTCGAAGACAGTACCGTCAATGAGCTTACCCTCGTAGTGAATCTTAACCAGTGAAGAGTCGGTAGGAATAGCACCAGAACCTTCCTTAATGACCTTATACTGCAGACCGCTGGGCAGCACCTTCACGCCGTCCTTCTTGGCGTTGGCAGCCAGGAAGTCCTCACCAGCCTTCTTGTTAGGACCGTATTCTTTCTCCATAGCCTTAGCCTTGATGGCCTGCATCTTGGTGTTAGCCGTTTCCTGTGCCTGTTCCATGGTCATCAGGCCAGTCTTGCCAGTAGTAGCAGTAACAAAACCTGCCATGAAGTTCTTCAGAGAAATGGTCTGCGTAGAGTCTTCGCCAAACAGCTGACGGTTGATGGCCTTCACCATCTGGTTGCTGATTTGCTGACCAATCTGGATACCAGCATAGTAAGCAACCTTCTTCTTGTCCTCACCAGCGTTGGCACCTTCGTTCATACCCTTAATAAAATCGTCGATGTAGGCAGTGTCAACACCCAGTGAGCCAACGAGGTATTCCTTCAGACCCTGAGTCTGAGCCATACCCAGCGCGTAGCTGACGGTGTCAATGTCGTTCTGTAAATCTGCCTTTGGAGTTCCGTTGCCGCAAGAAGTAAATGCTGCTGCGGCGATAGCCATTGTGGCTACAAAAGTTAACTTTTTCATTTGCTTTGAATATAATGATTTAATTTTTCTGTTCTTCTTTATACCACCTCAATGAGTTCTACGTCGAAGATGAGTGCAGCAAAGGGAGGAATCATGGAGCCGGCACCACCCTCGCCGTATGCCAGCCGATAGGGAATGAAGAAGCGGTACTTGGCACCCTCCTGCATGAGTTGCAGACCTTCTGTCCAACCGGCAATCACCTGCTGCAGGCCGAACACGGCGGGCTCACCGCGCTGAACGCTGCTGTCGAAGACTGTACCGTCAATGAGGAAGCCCTCGTAATGACACTTCACGGAGTCGTGGGCACTGGGCTTCTTGCCGTTGCCCTCCTTCAGTACCTGATACTGCAGGCCGCTGGGCAACGTGATGACACCATCCTTCTTGGCATTCTCAGCCAGGTATTTCTCACCGGCCTCTTTGTGAACCTTGCCAGAAGCAGTGCGTTCAGCGTTCAACTTCTCTTCTTTCTTTGCAAAATAATCCTGTACAATCTGTTGGGCATCGCGGTTCGATACCTTCAACTCGTTACCAGCCAGCACATCCTTGATGGCGGTGGCAAAATCGTCAATGTTCAGGTCGTCGGCACCCATCTGCAACAACTGATGGCCGATGCCCAGACCAAGAGCATAGCTTACCTTATTCATAATTTTCTCTATAATATGTTTTATAAAACGGCGGCAAAGGTAGTATAATTTAAAGAGACTGCAAAATAAATTAGCAATTATTTTGCTTTTTGCTCACTTATTCGTACCTTTAACTGGCGTTGAAAGTACTTCCGTTCGAAAGTAAAAAAGAAAAAAAACGCTTTTTCTTTTTGTACTTTGCTCACTTATTCGTACCTTTGAGGCCTCAAAATAATCAATAAACCTCATTCACTTATGAAACAGAAAGCCACATTTAAATGCATGCTGACCGTTACATTCCTCGTTGTAACAGCCATGCTTACAGGGTGTAAGACAACGCAAAATGCTCAACCCTCAACGCTCAACGCTCAACCCTCAACGCTCAACGCTCAACGCTCAACCCCCATCGGCATGATTCTCGATGCAGACTTCGGCAGTTCTACCGACGACCTCTTTGCCCTCATGATGCTGAACCATTACATTGATGAAGGAAAAGTCGATTTGAAGGGTATCATTGTTGACCGTGAAGGTGAGGACAATGCCGGCGTCGTAGATATTTTCAATACCTACTACGGTCACCCCGAGATACCCGTCGGACTGGAGCGTAACGGTGTGAAGAACCCCCGTTGTTTTATTCCCTATAACGGCATCTGCAAACTGAAGAACGAGCAGGGACAGCCACTTTTCAAGCGCAGCTTCGATGCCAGCCAGTGTCCTGACGGCTATAAGCTCTACAGGCAGTTGCTCAGCAAGGCAGACGACAAGTCGCTTGTTGTGGTGGCCATTGGCTTTGCCACCACGCTGTCACAGCTCTTTGAGTCTGGTGCCGACGAATTCTCGCCCCTTAGTGGCGTGGAGCTCTTTGGCCAGAAAGTAAAGGCTGTTTATATACAGTCGGGTCGTTTTGAGGCCGGCGACAGTCTTTGTGGCTATAACATGCGTGCTGCCGCTAGGCAGTCAGCAGTGTTCTACGAAAAGCTGCCTCACTCAGTCGAGCTGATTATGTCGCCCAGTAATATTGGTGACCAGATGAACTACCTGCCAAAGGATGTCATGGCCGACCTTTCTTACTCCGACCTGAATCCTATCAAGGCAGTCTATTCTAACTATCACTGCGACACCGGGCAGCGCATGTGGGATACTAACTGTCTGGTCAATGCCGTAGAGGGTGACGGAGCCTACCATCTTTCGCCCCGTGGATGGGTGACCTTTGTGGAGCGCGGTCAACAGTCGCTCATGCTTTTCAAGCCTGACCCTGCAGGCAACGCCCGCTATCAGATTCCCGGCGACTCTTATTACAACGAGGTGAAGCTGATGGACATTCGTCGTTATAACCGCATGAACAGCCACCCTGCCGCCTTCACCATAGAGGCTCCGCAGCCCCAGCTCACCGGTACGTCAGCCCTGTCATGGGCCAAGCCGCGCATCAGTCTGCTCATGGATAAGTTCTTCGGGACGGCGGGCAATCATCTTGACCCCGACGACGTGCGCATGCTCTTCCGCCCCATTGGCTATAACGGCACCAACCCGGCAGACTATGCTCAGGCAGAGCAGCTGCTGGAGGACACACTCTATAGCGTCATGCTCAGCCGTGCCGTAAACTCTGGTAATAAAGACCTTGTCATCGTTACAGGAGCACCGGCATGTGGTAAGACCACGGCTCTCCGCCAGCTTAAGCTGAAGAATGCGGGCGTCATTTACGATGCTGCACTTACTGGTCCGGGGCGTCTGGAACAGGTTGTAGGTAAAGCCTACAAGGCAGGCATCGAGAAGGTGACGGTCGTCATGGTCTATAATGATGTGCTGACCTGCTACAAGAATGCCGTCAACCGTGGTGCGAACACTTGGAACTACGTGCCTTTAGACTACATGGTCAGCGCCTACCGTGACAATGTAGGGAAGCTGGCTGCCATTGGCAGTGCATACCCCAACATAGAAATTGTTCCCATTGACATGACTGGCAATAAACCCATGGAGCGTGTCAGCATTGACGAGGCTCTGGCGTGGAGTCATGACGTGACAGACGAGGAACTGAACGCCCTGTTCACCTATCTGCTTACTGAGATAGAATCAGGCGAAATCAGTTCTGCCTACGTTCCGGCAGCAGCGGGTAACGTGCTCGCTATTCCCCGTCTGGATGGAGCAAACCTCTCACTGGCTCGTGAGATTAACCAAAAGGTAGAGGCTATTCGCGAAGCTAACCGCATGAACAGACAGTAACTAACTATGAACTATAAAAGCATTGTCGTCGGTTGTTTGTTGACAGCTGTCAGTGTTCCTTCTGCAGCCCAGGACCACCGGCTTTGGTATAGTCGGCCTGCCACTCAGTGGGTAGAGGCCCTGCCCATAGGCAATTCTCATTTGGGAGCAATGGTCTATGGTGGTACTGATGTAGAGGAACTGCAGCTCAACGAGGAGACCTTCTGGAGCGGTTCACCCCATAACAACAACTCTTCTGAGTCGTTGCAGTACCTGCCTCAGGTGCGGCAACTCATTTTTGAGGGTAGGGAAGAGGAGGCTCAGCAGTTGATAGACCAGCACTTCATTAAAGGGCCGCACGGCATGCGTTTCCTGCCTCTATGTAGTGTCCGTTTGCAGCTGGGCCACACTCATGTCGCTGATTACCGTCGCGAGCTCAGTCTTGGCGATGCTCTGGCCACAACGCGTTATACGTGTGATGGCGTAGCTTACGAGCGCACAGCATTCGCCTCGCTGGCTGACCCTGTCATCATTGTTCGTCTCAAGGCCGACAAGCCTGGTGCCCTTACCTTTAAAGTGGGACTTGAGGGAGAAAGGTCAAAGGTCAAAGGTCGAGGTACGAGGTACGAGGTACGAGGTACGAGGTGCGAAGACACGCTCAACGCTCCATGCTCAACGCTCAACGCTCAACACTCCACCCTCAACGCTCCACTCTTAACACTCCACCCTCCACTCACCCTCACCGTTCAGGGAGCGGAGCATGAGGGTGTGAAGGCCGGACTGACCGCAGAATGTCGGTTAGAGGTGGAGACCGACGGCGAAGTGCAGCAGGGTGACAGCGTGCTCTGCATAGCCCATGCTACCACTGCTACACTTTATATAGCGGCGGCTACCAACTTCGTGAACTACCACGACATTAGCGGGAGTCCCACTGAAAAGAACGAGAAGGCGTTCGCGCAGTTACGGGGCAGGACTTACGACCAGTTGCTGGAAGCGCATCTCTCAAAATACCACGAGCAGTATAACCGTGTGGTCTTCTGCTTGCCAAAGTCTGCAGAGTCAGCACTTGAGACGGATCAGCGGATAGAGGCGTTTGGACAAAGGTCTAAGGGCGAAGGTCAAAGGTCGAGGTACGAGGTACGAGGTACGAGGTGCGAAGACACGCTCAACGCTCAACCCTCAACGCTCCACGCTCAACCCTCCACGCTCCACGCTCAACCCCCATTAGACCTTGACCTGGTATCGCTGATGATGCAGTATGGCCGTTATCTGCTCATTTCGTCATCACAACCGGGTGGTCAGCCTGCCAATCTGCAAGGTGTGTGGAACGACAAGGAGTTTGCCCCCTGGGACTCAAAATACACCATAAACATCAATGCCGAAATGAATTATTGGCCGGCACTGGTGGCTAATCTTGCAGAGACCCAGCAACCGCTGTTCGATATGATTGAAGACCTGAGTGTGACAGGAGCCGTTACTGCCCGGCAAATGTATGGGTGTGGTGGTTGGATGGCTCATCACAATACAGACCTGTGGCGCATTGCCGGGCCAGTTGATGGTGCTCCGTGGGGCATGTTCCCCACGGGTGGAGCCTGGCTTACTACTCATCTTTGGCAGCACTTCCTCTTTACGGGTGACAAGCAGTTCCTGGCTAAGTATTTCCCCATCATGAAAGGGGCGGCAGACTTCCTGGTTGACTATATGCAGAAAGACCCGAAGACGGGCTGGCTCGTCACCGTGCCTACCGTGTCGCCCGAACATGGACCGAAGGGGAAGCGGACACCTGTGACAGCAGGTACAACGATGGATGCCCAGATAGCCCGTGACGTGCTTTCTAATACCATTAAGGCTGCCAGCGTGCTAATAGATAATGGTCAAAGGTCAAAGGTCAAAGGTCAAAGGTCGAGGTACGAGGTACGAGGTTCGAGGTGCGAAGACACGCTCAACGCTCCACGCTCCACGCTCTACGCTCAACTCTCAAACCTCAAATCAGCTTTAGAGCTTCTTCCTCCGATGCAAGTGGGACAATACGGGCAATTACAGGAATGGCTCGTTGACGGTGACGACCCGAACGATGAACACCGCCACATCTCACATCTGTATGGGTTGTACCCATCTGACCAGATTACGCCTCAGCAACCAGAGCTGTTTGCTGCTGCCGCCACTACGCTGAAGCAGCGTGGTGACATGGCAACAGGCTGGAGCCTCGGGTGGAAGATTAATTTCTGGGCACGCATGCAAGACGGTAATCATGCCTTCCGCATCATTCAGAACATGCTGCATCTGCTGCCCAGTGACGACAAAATGCAGCAGTACCCTGACGGACGAACTTATCCGAATCTTTTCGATGCTCATCCGCCTTTCCAGATTGACGGGAACTTCGGCTTTACGGCGGGCGTGTGCGAGATGCTGCTGCAGTCAGCATACGATCCTCTCTCTGACAGCGGTGCTTTCATCCATCTGCTTCCTGCCCTGCCTGATGCCTGGAGTGAGGGTGAGGTGAAAGGCCTGCGTGCCCGTGGCGGCTTTACTGTCGATATAGCATGGAGTAATGGGAAACTGAAGAAGGCCGTTATACGCTCTGCCTTAGGCGGATTGCTCCGTCTGAGCTCTTCAGTACCCCTGCAAAAAAACGAGCTCCAGACAGAGCCTGGAGCTACGTATGTGGTTTTACCAATTGAGAATTAAGTCAATGAACGGTTTGACTTCCGTTTGCTGGTCTTCTGGATAGACCACAGCCAGCACCGTGACATGGTCAACGGCATCTCCTCTGGTTATTTTCTTCTTTAAGTAGAAGATGCGGCCTTCAATGGTGTGACCGGAGTAGATGCCTTTGTCTTCCTGACGGTACGTAATGTCTTCCACCTCGTCGAGAGCGGTCACGTAACATCCTTTCGCCGGGAAACTCTTGTTGTCAATGGCCCAGGAGCCAATGAGCGGCCAGTAGCAGAAATCGACCTGCTGCCATGTGTATGATTTCACGGTGGCAGGGATGTCGGTTACCAGTTTCTCTGAGCGGCGCATGAATGTGGGGTAGCGGTAGCCGCCGTCTGCCTCCTGCCATGTGGCACTTTCAAGTTGCTCTGTTAGCGTTCCCGTACCCGTTGTCGTTCCCGTTTCCGTTTCCCCTCCCCCAAGCCGCTCGTTAAGCGCCGAGAGTAGGCCGTTGTCGTCGGTCTCTTGTCCGTTGTCCGAGAATTTCTCATATATGAAATAACCGCCTACGGAGAGAACAATGCCTATTACTAAAGCCACGACTGCTGCTACTACGCACCCAATGGCAAACTTTCCTTTACTGTCCATAGTTGTTTCTTTTAAGTTTTATAGTTACCGCCTGCAAAGGTAAACAATTTTTTTTATATTCTATGCCCATAGAGATAAAAATGTGAACAAAATGTTACTGAAAGTCAGAAATAATAATTGTCGAACAATGTAAAGACACTAAAAAATCGAAATATCGGGTTAGGTTCAACCGCTTTTAACTTAGCTTTCTCCAGTCAAGAAGTTCTTTGCAAGCAAAGCGATAAGATGAGGAAGTGAAGTGAAAAAGCAAGGAAAATCCAACCGTTTTGCAAGGGCTTTCCCTGGTCTTCTGTGTGCTTTTTATCTTGTTGGACGATAGATTGTTATAAGTTTTCCCGAGATTGTTATATATTTTTCCCGAGATTCTTATGTATTTTTCCCGAGATTGTAGGTGAGAATCTCGGGAAAAAGTAACTTAAATCTCGGGAAAAAGTTATAACAATCTCGGGAAAACAATATACGATTCATGCGCGAACTGGGTATAAAAGTTCGCTGAAGCTGGTAGGAAACCGCCTTGATTGATGTAAAAAAGCATGGAATTGTAAGGACAAAACAGCAGAAAAACAGCGTGTAGGCGTATTGCCGGCACTCGACTTTTGGTCGCTTTGCCGACAAAGAACTCCTGTAACACCTGATTACCTATAACTTTCGAATAGTTGCCCCTTTGATTTTTGTCCCCTTCTCACCTGTCCCCGTGTTCCTTCATGTAATCGCGTGGTGACAGTCCGTAGAAGCGTTTGAAGATGGTGGAGAACGAGGCAGAGTTGTTAAATCCGCAGGCATACATGACCTCGGCTATGTTCATGTTGTTGTTGGCCAACAAGTGTGCGGCACGCTTCAGTCGGATGTTGCGAATGAAGTCATGCGGGGTCTGCCCGGTCAGTTCCTTCATCTTGCGGTGCAGGTGTACTCGGCTGATGCCCACCTCTTCGGCTATGCTGTCAACGCTGAGGTCGGAGTTAGAGATGTTTCGGTTGATGACCACCATCACACGCTCCAACAGCTTGTCGTCAGGCGATTTCATGTCAATCCGCTCCACTTTCTCCTCCAGCAGGTCATTGCGGCTGTACTTCAGCCTGAGCATGCGGTGGGTATTGATAAGGTTCATGATGGTTCGCCGCAGAATGTCCATGTTAAACGGCTTCATGATGTAGGCATCAGCACCGGTCTCCAGACCCTCCAACTGGTCTTCATCGCGGCTCTTGGCCGTCAGCAGTACCACGGGAATGTGGCTGGTGGTAGGACTCGACTTGATTTTCGAGCAGAGTGTGTTGCCGTCCATTTCTGGCATCATGATGTCGGAGATGACCAAGTCTGGCAGTGAGCGCAGCACTTCTGCCAGTCCCTCGCGTCCGTTGGTGCAGGTGGCCACGTCGTAGTCACCCTGCAGTTCGTCGGCCAGAAAGTCACGAATCTCTGAGTCGTCTTCAACAATGACTATTCGCTGACGCTTGCTGGGAGAAGCCTCCCCCAGTGGGGGGAGGTTGGAGGGGGCTGCTTCCAGTAGGGTGTTGGGTGTTGGGTGTTGGGTGCTGGGTGTTGACGCTATCTCGCTTTCCTTTAGGTGTTCCTTACCGAGCGGAATGGTTACCACGAACTCACAGCCGTGACCGTCGGCGTTATTGTGGGCCTGAATGGTGCCGTGGTGCAGCTCTACCAGCGAACGGGTAAGGTCGAGCCCGATGCCTGTACCTACATTACGGTCGTTGACAGATGAGGCCGACTGGTAGAAACGCTCAAAGATACGGTCCAGCTTATCCTCGGGAATGGTCTCTCCGTTGTCATATATGGCAATGCGGACTTGTTGGTCGTCGTGAGTGAGCATAATGCGTATAATACCGCCCGGAGGTGTGAATTTGAAGGCATTGGAAAGAATGTTGACAATGACCTTGTCGAAGTTGCCGCGGTCAATCCAGACGGGCAGCTCCTTGGCATCGTGTTCGTATGCAAACTGAATGTTCTTGACGCGGGCCTGCTGTTCGAAGAGCGTATGTATGTCGCCCACAAAGCCGATGATGTCAGTCTCACACATGCGCATCTGCATCTGTCCCTTGTCAATTTTGCGCAGGTCCATCATTTGGTTAATGAGTCCAAGTATGCGCTCAGCGTTACGGCGTATCGTCTCGTAGATACTCCGGCGCTGCGGGTCGTCGTCCTGTTTGATGAGCGAGAGCAATGGTGTGACAATCAGTGTCATAGGTGTGCGAATCTCATGGCTGATGTTCATGAAGAATCGCAGCTTGGCATCGGCCATTTCCTCTGCGTGTATGTGTTCCTGCAGTCGCAGGCGGTCTTGTTCTTTGCGGCGGCGATAGGCCAGGTAGAGCCATACGGCACCCAGCAACAGTAATACATATATAATGTATGCCACGGTGGAGCGGTACCAGGGGGCATGAATGACCACCGTGAAGCAGCGTTCGGCCGTCTGTATGCCATTGCGCTCTGCCTTGACGCAGAAATGATAGGTGCCGGGGGGCAGATGGGTCAGGGTAATCTCGTTGATGCCCGGTTGCAGTCGTGAGAAGTCTTCGCCGTTAATCCTGTACAGATAGGTAATGTGTTCAGGGTTGTCGTATGTAAGTGTCGAGAACTGTATGGCAAAGGTGTTGTCATGATGAGCCAGTTCGAAACGGTCGGCGGCAATGGCTGTGGTGTCGCAGACCTGATAACCGTCGGAATAGGTGTCGCTGTTCACGCGCTTGTTGTTAATGGCAAAGGCAACCAGCGTCACCTTTGCGTCCCATTTTGCCTGCTGAATCTCTTCAGGACGGAAATAGGTGATGCCGCCTACGCCGCCGAAAAGCATGACCACCCTTGTGCCACGGTCAACAGCCCATGATGCTCCGTCGCTAAACTCATTTGACTGTAAGCCATTGTCAACGAAGAAGGTGCGTGTAAGGTCAGTCTTGGGGTCATAGCAGCACAGGCCGTGGTCAGTGGAAATCCAGAGTCGGCCCTCCTTGTCCTGCTCAATGGAGGCAATCCCGTTTTCTGAGAGAGGAGCGGAGAGTGGTTTGGGTGTTGGGTGTTGGGTGCTGGGTGTTGGGTGTTGGGTGTTGGGTGCTGGGTGTTGGGTGTTGGGTGTTGGGTGTGTCTTCGCACCTCGTACCTCGTACCTCGTACCTCGACCTTTGACCTCCGTCCAGTAAAGCCCGTCATTAGTGCCTATCCATAGCTTGCCGTCGTATTCTTTGACTATTCGGCAGGGGGTGCCGTAGTTCAGGCAGTTCCTGCCGAAAGCGCTGGTCCAGCTGTCCTTGTCAATATCCAGACAGCATACGCCCATGGTGGTGGCCAGATAGATGCGCTTTTCGTCGGGCGACAATGAAATCTTCGATATATAGTCATTGGTAATACTGTTCATTTCCGGGTGGTCTGGTGCTCCCTCCTTCATGGTGTAGGCCGTTTTCACCTGCAGTGTGTTAAGGTCTATGCGCAGCAGTCCCTGTCCCATTGTCGCCACCCAGAGGTCGCCCCCGTGGGGTGCCTCTATGTCGAGGGCGTTGGTCTGCAGGTACTGTGGGAACTGGTGGTAGGCCGTGGCATTGGCGTCAATGTAGCCGAAGCCTTCTGCCCAGGAGCCCACCCAGATGCGTCCCTCGCCGTCCTCCGCAATGCTCATTATCGATGCGGGAAACGCGTCCTTGAAGTGCCTGATGGGGTGCTGGTCGGGGTCGAGCACGTACAGCCCGTCCTTGTCGGTTCCCACCCAGCAGCGTCCCTTGCTGTCTATCATGGTGCTGATGACGCACGCCTGTCCTATGACGTTGTTCTGACCCAGCTTATAGCCCATATAGAAGAACCCCCTCTCCTTGCCGGGTTGCATATAGACGCCCTTTTGCAGCAATCCCAACCAAATGTTGCCGCTGCCGTCCTCCGCAATCGAGTATATTTTACTCCGGCTCAGATCCACCTCGCTGCTGAAGTAGGGGTTGTCGGTCACGCTGCCCGTCTGGGGGTCGTAAATGGCCAGTCCCTGCCCGTCGTAGCCTATCATGACGTGTCCGTTGCGCTGACAGTAGAGAGCCGCGATGTGCTTATGGGCTGTGGCTTCAATGTGCTGGAACCCGCTGCTCCCGGCACGGCGTACATAGACGCCGTTCATCGAGGTGCCTACGTAGATGTTGCCCGCCTGGTCCTCGCACATGCGTCTCAGCGTACCCAGCTGTTCCGGGGCGGTAAAGTGGCTGCGCACGTGCCTGCCGTCGTATTCCAGCAGACCCTTACGGCTGGTGGCCACCCAGACGTTTCCCCTGCGGTCTTCCAGCAGGTCCTGAACGGTGTGAATGTCCGCCAGCTGGCCGCCAGCCTGCCGGGCGTGCTGACGGTCCTGAATGGTCAGCAGACCGTGGCCAGACGTTCCCGCCAGTATCTCGCCGTTCTTTCTGACGAGGAAACAGGTCATGTAGCACGTGACCGTGTTCCCGTCCAGGTCTTTCACCTCAACGTCCTCGAAACGGCTGCCGTCGTAGGTCTGCAACGCTCCGTACATACCCACGTAGAACAAGCCGTCCTGTGCCTGGGTTATGCAGTTGACGTAATTGCTCGCCATGCCGTTCAGCTGCTGCCGGTCTTTCTTGATAATCAGCGACTGGTAGCCGTCGTACCTGTTAAGACCGTTGCGAGTGGCTATCCAGAGGAACCCGTCGCGGTCTAAAAAGAGCTGAGTGGTGAAACTACTCGACAAGAGGTTGTCGGCATTAAACAACTTACCCGTCTGGGCCTTGGCCGTTAAGGCACAGAGGGCACTGAGCAGACAGAGGGCACTGAGAACTTTACGCTTCATTTTTTTTCGTTAGGTTACAAATAGTTTGCAAAAGTAGCACTTTTGGCCTAAACCGCCAAACAAAAGTTACAAATAATAAACTTTGTGTTACAACATTTTTTGTTTATATATATATAATGTTATACTTTTGTGCCGTAATTTGTTTGTTTAGGTTAAATATAGTTAGTAGTTTTGGTATGAATAGGGGGCCGACGTGAGTCATCCCCCCTTTTTTCTCAACTCGGAACCTGCAAACATTCACTGCTTAAAAGTATAAAAGCATTATGTAAATTTCTAAAAACTTTAAATAATAAATATGTTTACTTATTTAAATAGCAAAAAATTTTGGTGGAAGCTTTTCCTGCTCCCACTTTTGGTCATGTCCTGTGGTGACGATGATCCGGTTGATAACGTCAACGATAACGTCAACGTCAACGACAACGTCAACGTCAACGACAACGTCAACGGGCCGCAAACAACAGATCCGACGGATAATCCTGAACCAGAGAGAGCCGCTTTCCTCCCCCTGCATGTTGAAGGGCGCTTCCTCGTTGACTCTGAAGGCAAACGACGTAACCTTCATGGTTTTGCGCAAACCTATAGTCCTTGGTTTAACGAGCGTGGCTCCAAATGGAGTAACTATGATGTTGATGCCTGCCTTAAATATAATAAGGGGCTGATTGACGGCATTGTCGATGCCGGTTGGAAGATGACGTTCATCCGTATCCACATGGATCCGTATTGGTCGAACACGCCAGGTGTTCAGACCACGGGTGAGAATGATATTTCGGCTTTTGAGTTCAATCGTTTTAAGAAATATCTTGACGAAGTCTTTATCCCCATGGCGGAATACGCTATTTCCAAAGAGATTTATGTGGTCATGCGTCCACCCGGCGTTTGTCCTGAGAAGGTGGAAGTGGGTGGCAGTTACCATGCCTATCTGAAACGAGTGTGGAACTATGTGGCTCAGCACCCGAAGCTGAAGAATAATGGCTACGTCATGTTTGAACTGTGTAATGAGCCTGTAACCATTGCTGACGACAATGGTAACGCCCTTGACAACTGGGATGGCCGTTACGAAGATGCTCGCGGACGTCAGTTGACTACCTTTATGCAGGAGCTGGTTGACGTTATTCGTAACAATGGCTGTAGGAACATCCTGCTGATTCCTGGCCTGCATTATCAAATGCTTTACAAAACGTTTGCCAAGTATCCTGTTGAGGGTGAGAATATAGGCTATGCCGTACACTGCTACCCGGGTTGGTATAATAGTGGTGTAGAAAACGATGTCTCGGTGAACTATGATGACTTCAAGCGTGGCTGGGATGATCAGATAGGTCCCGTTGCAGCAACAAATCCTATTGTGGTGACAGAGATGGACTGGGCGCCCGCCAAGTATGATGCCTCATGGGGCAAGTCAACGACAGGAACGGCTGGCGGAACGGGCTTTGGTGCTAACTTTATGCGCATCGCTGACGAAACGGGTAACGTCAGTTGGCTGATTTTTACCAGTCCAGAGTATCTGGCAAGGTATAACGATGATCTGCCTGACGGCGCAACATTCCTGACTGATCCCGAGGCTTGTCCGCGGCCTGCCTACAGGAAATACTTGTATTATGCGTCTCAGGAATATTCAGATATTATCAATAACTAATGATTGTTACAAAATGTAAAATGCGTGTTACAAATGGCAAACGCCACGAAAAAGATTAAGTGTATCTTTGCACCCCAAATAAAAATAACATAACAAAGTAATTACAAAACTATGAATCAAAATCTGACGAAATGAAGAATTTTAAGCAATTAATCAGACAGGCGATTCCGGCGATTTTGATGCTGATGGCATTCTGTACTTCGCTACAGGCTCAGAACGGCATCACAGTCAAAGGTGTTGTCTCGGATGCGACGGGGGAACCGCTTATCGGTGCCACGGTCGCTGTGAAGGGTAGTCCTTCACTGGTTACAGTAACAGACCTTGATGGTAACTTCTCCTTGAAAGTACCCTCGGAATCTTCTACGCTTGTTTTCACCTATGTGGGTATGAGTCCCAAGGAGGTGACGGTCGGCAAGCAGCGCAATTTCGTAATTGAGCTTTCAGAAGATGCTCAGCTTGAAGAGGTCGTGGTGGTAGGCTTCGGCCAGCAGAAGAAAGCCTCTGTGGTGGGTGCTATCACCCAGACCACGGGTGAGGTGCTGCAGCGAGCAGCAGGTATCACTGACATTGGTGCTGCCCTGACGGGTAACCTGCCTGGTGTCATCACGACGGCTTCGTCTGGTATCCCTGGTGAGGAAGAGCCGCAGATTATTATCCGTGGTGCTTCGTCTTGGAACAACTCGTCACCGCTCGTCCTTGTCGATGGTATTGAGCGCCCCATGTCCAGCGTCGATATGCAGTCAGTGGCTTCGGTTTCAGTACTGAAGGACGCATCGGCAACAGCAGTATATGGTGTAAAGGGTGCTAACGGTGTGATTCTGATTACCACCAAGCGTGGTCAGGAGGGTTCGGCACAGATTAACGTATCGGCCAATGCCGTGATGAAGATTCCTTCAAAGCTGCCTGATAAGTATGACTCTTACGACGCAATGATTGCCCGCAACATGGCTGTTGAGCATGAGTTGAACCTGAACCCGGAGAGCTTTGCCTACATGAAGCCCCTGAGCTTTATCCAGAACTATCGCAACCAGACCACCGTTGAGCAGCGCGAGCGCTACCCGAACGTTGACTGGCAGGACGTGATGTTCAAGGACTACACCATGTCTTACAATGCTAACTTGAACGTCAGCGGTGGTACGAAGTTCGTGAAGTATTTCGCCAGCGTTGACTTCGTCACAGAGAGCGACTTGTTCAAGAGCTTCCCCACAGGTCGTCACTACGACCGTTCTATATCTTTTAATCGCGTGAACGTGCGCTCGAACCTTGACTTTAACATCACGAAGAGCACCGTCTTCAAGATTAACATTGCCGGTTCTAACGGTAAGCAGAAGTCTCCGTGGGAGCGTGGTCACGAGTGGGACAACGGTTCCTCATTAGGTTGGCAGATGTCACAGATGTGGGCTGGTGTCTATAACATTTCTCCTGATGCCTTCCTGCCGCAGTACAGCGACGGATCGTGGGGTTTCCTGCCCGGTTCTACCAACGTGAGCAACTCTGCACAGACCTCTTCTATCGGTGGTGTGCAGGAAATTACCACTACGCGTATCAATACCGACTTTGTATTGGAGCAGAACCTCGACTTTGTCACCAAAGGTCTGAACTTCATGGGCCGCATTGCATGGGATAACGTGTTCCGTGAGGACCGCCGTGGTATTGCCGACCTGTACAACGACCCACAGCTGAAGTGGATTGACCCCGAGACAGGCATTGCACAGTATAAGCAGCCTTACGAAGCCTACGACCGCTTCGACTACACCATGGGTGAGAAGTGGAGCACACAGGGTGGTGAAGTCAACAACTGGGCTACCCAGCGTAACCTGACCTACCAGCTGCAGCTGAACTGGGCACGCACCTTCGGCGACCACGAGGTAACCGCCATGGGTAACTTCGGACGTACCGAATTTGCTACAGGTTCAGAGATTCCTCACTACCGTGAAGACTGGGTATTCCGTTTAACCTATAACTGGGCACGCCGCTACTTCGCTGAGTATAGTGGTGCTTACAACGGTTCAGAGAAATTCTCTTCTGACAACCGTTTCGCCTTCTTCCACTCTGGTTCAGCAGGTTGGACCATCAGTGAGGAGCCTTTCATGAAATATCTCCGCGAAAAGCATATCATCGACATGTTGAAGCTCCGTGCTTCTTACGGTGAAATTGGTGATGACAACGTAGGTGACCGCTTCCTCTATATGACGCAGTGGGCTTACGGTGGCCGCACGGTGCTGGACGTCACGTCTGGTAACGGATTTAAAGCCGACGACATGTCAACACCTGGTTCTCCCTATGTCTTCTATCGTGAAGCAACAGTAGGTAACCCCAACATTCACTGGGAGACGGTGAAGAAGTTCAACTTCGGTATTGACTATAGCATTCTCGGTGGCTTGCTGGCCGGTTCTTTCGATTTCTTCCGCGACAAGCGTGACGACATCCTCGTAAACGGTACCGACCGTGCCGTACCTTCCTACTTCGGTCAGGCTCCTGCATGGGCTAACCTCGGTGTAGCCAAGACCAGGGGTTACGAGTTTGAGATTCGTTTCAACAAGTTGCTGGCTAACCAGATGCACATCTGGGCTAACCTGAGCATGACCCACGCGCTGAATGAGATTGAAGTGAAGGACGATTCACCGCTGCTGCCTAGCTACAAGAAGGCTGCCGGTTACGCCATCGGTCAGACCCATGCCTTCATTGACAGGGGCATGATGCAGACCTACGACGACATATTCGGTTCACCGAAGCATGACTCTAACGATAACCAGAAGCTGCCCGGTGACTACTACATCGTCGATTTCAATGGTGATGGTGTCATTGACAACGTGAACGATAACGTTCCTTACGGATACACGGGCACTCCCCAGAATACTTATAACGCATCGTTCGGCTTTGAGTGGAAGGGTTTCAGCTTCTTTGCTCAGTTCTACGGTGTGACCAACGTAACGCGTGACGTTACCATGATCAGCCTTAATGACCCCATGCAGGCCAACGTCTATGACCAGGGAACCTGGTGGAGTGAAGACCACCTGGGTGCCGACATCCTGACACCGCGTTTCAACTCTAAGCCCTCTTACTATTATGGTACGCAGTATCTTTGCGACGGTAGCTACATCCGTCTGAAGAACGTGAAGATAGGCTATACCTTCACACAGCCCTGGGTACGCAAGATTGGTATGAAGAGCCTTGAGGTCTTCGTCAGCGGTAATAACCTCTGGCTCTGGACCCGTATGCCTGATGACCGTGAGTCTAACTTCTCAAGCTATGGTGGTGCTACCGGTGCTTATCCTACCGTGAAGCGTCTGAATTTCGGTATCAAAGTAAATCTTTAAGAAAGGAAAAGAGCAATGAAAAAAATTAACCGTTATATATATATAGGAATAGCCGCACTGACGCTTACTTTCGGAACAGCTTCTTGCACAGACTATCTGGATAAGGAGCCGGACTCTACGGTAGGTGGCGACGAGGCTTTTAAGAACTTCACCAATTTTCAGGGCTTCGTAGAGGAATCTTATAACTGTATTCCCAACAAGGAGTCGAACTTCTGGTGCTGCACCTTCAACTGGGGTGAGGACGAGCTGATGAACACTGGCGGTGGCGACAGCCACGTGACAGCTCACTTCGACCTGGGTGACTATCGTGACTGGTACAACAACGACCAGAGCTTCCTGCACCGTAACGCAGCAAACCTGAGCACCACATCAAACGACAAGTTTGCTCACTCACTGGAGCATGCCTGGTACTGCATCCGTAAGATGAACATCGGACTGGAGAACCTGGACAAGCTGACAGACGCTACTGCAGAAGAAAAGAACCTCATTAAGGGTCAGCTGCTCTTCTTCCGTGCCTGGTGGCATGAGGAGATGATGGTTTGGTTTGGCGGTCTGCCCTACGTTGACCGTTCATTGGCTGCTGACGAGGTCCTGACTTTGCCTCGCCTGACCTTCCAGGAGTGCGCTGTGCGCTGTGCCGAGGACTTCCGTGCCGCTGCCGACCTGCTGCCCAACAACTGGGACAACACGACCATTGGTAAGAAGACCTTGGGTAAGAACGACCTGCGTATCACGAAGGTATGTGCGCTGGGTTACTTAGGCAAGGTGCTGCTTTGGGCTGCTTCTCCGCTGAACGAGAAGGGTGCACAGACTGGTGCCTCGAAGAATGGTGTCACTTATCAGTACAACGCCGAACTGGCAACCCGCGCAGCAGACGCACTGGCAGAGGCTATTGCTCAAATTGAGAGTGGGGCTACGCCATACGGACTGGCTGAGTATAAGTATTCGGACATTTACAACCATGAGGCTGATCCAAGTTCTAACAGTAACTTCTCTGACATTTTCTACACTACTGGCCAGAGCTGGAAGATGCCAGGAACCATTGAGGCTATTATGCGTGGCCCGATGCCCGACATCAACGGTTCAAACTGGAACTTCACCAAGCTGTGGGGCCCGAAGGTCAACAACCTTGTTGAGCACGACGCTATCATCCACATGCCTACGGCTAACTACATTAACTATGCCTACGGCATGGCAAACGGTCTGCCTATCACTGATCCAGAATCTGGTTTCGATCCGACACACCCGTTCAAGGACCGCGACCCGCGCTTCTATCATGACATCATGTTCGATGGATTCAAGTTCCTGAACACCACACCGTCTTCAGATGACGACAAAGCATTCCAGTACCTGGAGATGTTTACCGGCGGTAACATGGTACCTACAGGCAATCCCCAGCGTAGTGCCGACGGTAGCCGAACAGGTTACTTCTGTCAGAAGCTGGTTCCCCACCAGTGCAATAAGTACGACGGAATGTACAACTGGGGTGGTGCCCTGCAGACCTATCTTCCTTACATGCGCGTAGCCGACATCTATCTGATGTATGCCGAGGCAGGTGCTGCTGTTCAGGGTGCAACCTTCAAGAACAACAAGTGCCAGCATACTGCTGCTGATGCCATCAACGTACTGCGCGACCGTGTAGGTGCCGGACATGTAGCCGACAAGTTCTTGGGCGACAAGAACAAGTTTATGGATGAGGTTCGCCGTGAGCGTGCCTGCGAGCTGGCCTTCGAGGGCTTCCGTTGGAACGACCTTCAGCGCTGGCTGCTGCTGACCGAGTATCCTTACAACATCAAGACCCGTGCAGAGTTCAAGCGTGTAGGCAACTTCGACTATGCTAAGAATGATCCTCGTGATGCAGAGGTAACGGGTTGGAGCGAAACGACCATCGTTGAGCGTAACTTCGGAACCAAGCACTACCTGTTGCCACTGAAGGAGAGCGATGTTTATCTTTATGCAGAATATCCTCAGAACCCCGGATGGTAAACCTTTAAAGGTAAAAAAGTAAAAAGGTAAAAAAGTGAAAAAGTGAAAAAGTGAAAAAGTTATGAAACATAAGATATTATATATGTCAGCTCTTCTGGCAATGGCGGCAGTGACTCCTGTTCAGGCCCAGATTGACACAGAGTCAGACACTACACTGGTCAATGTGGCTTTCCGCAAGGTTGCCAAGGAAGACATCATGGGTGGCGTCTCGACGCTCAACTACCGGGAGCTGGTCAACAAGAACTACAGCACATACACCTTCGACAACATGCAGGGTTATGTAGCTGGTTACAATGGCAACAGCCTCTGGGGAATGACGGGCGCACTGGTGCTCGTAGATGGTGTGCCCCGTGATGCGAACAACATCAAGCCTGATGAGATTGAGGAAATCACATTCCTGAAGGGAGCCCAGGCAGTAGTGCTCTACGGTAGCCGCGCCGCTCAGGGTGCCATTCTGATTACCACCAAGCGTGGACAGGTGAACGACGGACTTGATGTCAATGTCCGCATCAACACAGGTTGGGCTGTAGCCAAGGCTTATCCTGAATATTTAGGCTCTGCCGAGTACATGACCCTCTACAACGAGGCTCGTGCCAACGACGGTCTGGCAGCCCTTTACACACCGGAACAGATTTACAACACGGCCAGCGGACTGAATCCCTACCGCTATCCGAATGTAAACTTCTACAGTTCTGACTACATCAAGAAGAGCTACAACCGCAGCGATGCCACAGCAGAGATTCAGGGCGGCAACGAGCGTGCCCGCTTCTATGCCAACGTGAGCTACTACCGTGTAGGCGACTTCCTGAACTTTGGTGAGGCAAAGGACAACTACACCGACCGCTTCAACGTACGTGGTAATGTGGATATGCGCATTAACAACTTCCTGACGGCCTACGTGAATGCCAACGCTACGTTCTATAACGCCAAGTCGGCTAACACCAATCAGGACGGTGACGGCTTCTGGGCTATGGCAGCAACCATGCGCCCCAACCGCGTCAGCCCGCTCATTCCCGTCAGCTATCTGGACGAGAATGCCCTGGCTGCCAAGACACTCATTGACAATACCTATAATATTTATAATGGTATGTTCCTGGCTGGTACGCAGACGGACCAGACCAACATCTTCGGTGACTACTATGCTGCAGGCAACAACACCTGGACCAGCCGTCAGTTCCAGTTCGACGCTGGTGTGAATGCCAATCTCGATGCACTCCTGAAGGGTCTGAGCTTCCACGCTATGGTAGCTGTTGACTATGCTACCAGCTACAGCAAATCGTTCAACAACACTTACGCTACCTTTGAGCCGACCTGGAGCAACTACAACGGTAAGGATGTGATTGTTGCCCTGAACAACCACGGAACGGTGGATAAGAAGTCAGGTGTACAGAACATCGGTGGTTCTACCGACAACCAGACCATTGCTTTCAACGCGCATTTCGACTATAACCGTACTTTCAACGACGTCCACAACGTCAGCGCCATTCTGGTGGCTAACGGCTATCAGCGATCGACCTCTGGCATCTACCACAAGGAAAGCAATGCCAACCTCGGCCTGCAACTCTCTTACAACTATGCCAAGAGATACTATCTGGACTTCGCAGTGGCAGCCCCCTGGTCAGCCCGTCTGCCGGAAGGACACCGCGCCGGGTTCTCTCCCTCGCTCACTTTGGGATGGAACCTTGCCAAGGAGCAGTTTTTGGAGGGCAGCATCTTCGACGACCTGACCCTGAGCCTCAGTGCCAGCAACTTGAAGACCGACCTGGGTATTGATGACTACTACATGTACCTCGGCACTTATCAGAGTGGCGGCTGGTGGGACTGGAACGGTCAGACTGGTCACTCTGCCGTACAGTCACGCCGTGGTGGTAACGATGACTTCGGTTACTTGAAGCGCAAGGAGTTCTCTGCTCATCTGCATGCCGCCCTGTTGCAGCGTGCACTGACGTTGGACGCTTCATTCTTCACCAGCAAGATGGACGGTGGCATCATCATGGCAACTAACCAGATGCCGAGCTACTTCCGCGTATATTATCCTGAGTCATCATTCGTTCCCTATCTGAACTACAACGCCGACACTCGCACAGGCTTCGACCTTGCTGTAAACTACAAGAAGCAGTTTGGCGACTTCGGCTTCCAGGCAGGTGCCAACATGACTTACTACACCACGAAGGCCAGCAAGCGTGACGACACGAACTTTGCCGACGCTTACCAGTACCGTCAGGGCAAGCCGCTCGACACCATCTGGGGCTATGAGTGCCTTGGCTTCTTCAAGGACGAGGCCGACGTAGAGAACTCTCCCAAGCAGACGCTGGGTGGTACTGTACGTCCGGGTGACCTGAAGTATAAGGACCAGAACGGTGACGGTGTCATTGACACCAAAGACCAGGTTGACCTGGGCAAGGGCGGCTGGTATGGCGCTCCCATGACTTTGGGTGTGAACCTCACCTTCAAGTACAAGAACTTCACCCTCTTCGTGCTCGGTGTAGGCGGCTTTGGCGGTCATGCCATGAAGAGCAACAGCTACTGGTGGATTGACCAGGAAGACAAGTACTCTGCAGCCGTTCGCGGGCGTTGGACTCCCGAGACGGCAGAGACAGCTACCTATCCTCGTCTGACCACTCAGAGTGGTGCTAACAACAACACCAACTCCGACTTCTGGATTTACTCCACCTCACGCTTCGACCTGGCAAAGGTACAGCTGACTTATGATTTCCCGAAGAGCATCTTTGGTAACAGTTTCGTGAAGGGCCTCTCCGTCTATGCCAGCGGCAACAGCCTGCTGACTCTTGCCAAGGAGCGCGAGCTGCTGGAGATGAACGTAGGCAGTGCACCGCAGTCACGTTTCTACAACCTTGGCGTGAAGGTAAACTTTTAAAGGTGAAAAGGTGAAAAAGTTAAAAGGTTAATTAGTGAAAAAGATATGAAACTTAAGAATATTATCATTTTAGGTGTAGCCACAGTGGCCTTGACTTCCTGCAACGACCTGTTTGAGCCGGCAATGGAGAACAATTTGGACATTAGCCAGATGTACAGCGACCCGCAGTTTGCCCGTGGTATGATTGACAACGCCTTCCTGGTACTTCCCTACGACGGAAGCCCCTCGACCGACGTTGCCACCGACGATGCCGTATCTAACGATGCTGACAATAACTACAAGAAGATGGCCACCGGCAGCTGGGCTTCCGACATGAACCCTGTTAACCAGTGGGACGTACGCTACCATGCCATTCAGTATTGTAACCTCTTCCTTGAGAATTGTGACAAGGTGCTCTGGGACTACACTTCAGAGTCACTCAACGAGATGCACCGCGACCTGTACAAGGGTCAGGCCTATGCCCTGCGCGGCCTGCACTTCTTCTACCTGCTCCGTGCTCATGCCGGCATGGCTGGCGGTCAGCTGATGGGTGTGCCCATCCATCTTGCTTCAGAAGATTTTTCGTCTGACTTCAACCAGCCTCGTAACACCTTCAAGGAGTGCATCGACCAGATTATGGCCGACTTCGACGAGGCACTGAAGTACCTGCCCCAGGAGTATGGCGACGTTGATGCTGCCAGTGTTCCTGCCAAGTACAAGCAGATGGGTGCTGACGATGCAGAGTATAACCGTGCGTTCGGTAGCCTGCAGCGTGGTAAGATTGATGGTCGCATGATTGCTGCCTTCAAGGCACAGGTTGCCCTGCTGGCTGCTTCGCCTGCCTTTGAGTCAGCAGGTGCTGCAACGTGGGAGCAGGCTGCCCAGCTGGCTGCTGCATCCCTGAAGAACGTAGGCGGTCTGGCAGGCATGGACCCCGAGGGCTGGCACTGGTTCAGCAATACTGCCTTCATTGAGGCCTTTAAGTTCACTAATCCCGACCCCGCTGAAATCTGCTGGCGTGGTACGGTAGGCGAGAGCCACAGCTTAGAGGCCGACAACTTCCCTCCCTCACTCTACGGTAAGGGACGTGTGAACCCCACACAGAACCTGGTTGATGCCTTCCCCATGGCAAATGGCTACCCCATCTCAGCCAGTGCATCCGGTTACAACAGCAGTGACCCGTACGCTAACCGCGACCCCCGTCTGAAGGCTTACATCCTTGTAAACGGTGAGACACAGGGGGCGAACGGCAGTGCCATCAATACCGCCATTGACGCTACTACCCTCGACGGTATCAACCGTGAGAACGGTGCATCCACCAAGACGGGCTACTATCTGCGAAAGCTGATGCGCAGCGACGTGAACCTTGACCCGTCGAGCACAACCGACAAGAAGCACTTCGGTGCCCGCATTCGTTACACCGAAATCTTCCTCGACTATGCCGAGGCTGCCAATGAGGCTCAGGGCCCCCGTGCTAACGTAGGTGGTGCCAACTACAGTGCCTACGATGTCATCAAGGCCATTCGCCATCGTGCTGGCGTAGGTGGCGACAGCGACCCCTATTTAGAGGAGTGTGCCGCCTCAAAGGAGAAGATGCGTGAGCTCATTCGCAATGAGCGCCGTCTGGAGCTCTGCTTCGAGAACCACCGCTTCTGGGACCTCCGTCGCTGGAAGGCTAACCTGAACGATACTGCCCGTGGCATGGAAATCTCCACCAATACGGCCGGTGCGTTGGTCTTCAAGCCCATCGACGTGGAGGCACGCAGCTATCAGGACTACATGATTTACGGTCCCATCCCTTATAGTGAACTCATGAAATATAGCAACCTCGTACAAAACGATGGCTGGCGTTAATCAAAAAACAATGTAAAATTCGAAAAAGATTATGAATAAGAAGAATATATCAAGAATCATGGGTGCTTGTCTTTTAAGCTGCGGCTTGGCCGCAACCCTGACAGGCTGCAAGAACGGCAGTGCAGACTTCCCCGACTTTGAAGGTGGCACTACAGCCTATTTTGCCTACCAATATCCAGTACGCACCATCGTATTAGGTGACGACGATTATGACACCACGTTGGACAAAGCCCACCAGTGTCAGATCAAGGCCACCTTCGGCGGTTCTTACAATGGCAGCAACGGCACCGTTCAGGTGGCTGTTGACCCCACGCTGGTAGATGGTCTGACCTTCGAGGACGGCACGCCCGTCAAGGCCATGCCTGAGAGCTACTACTCGTTGTCAACCACTAACCTGGCTTTCAACGGAACTTTCAACGGCACCACTACCGTACAGCTCACCGATGCTTTCTTTGCCGACCCCGACGCAGTGAAGAATACCTATGTTATTCCTTTGGTAATGACAGGTCAGACTGGTTTCGGCAAGATTCTCACCGGAGAGCTCAACGAAGGTGCTTCGCCCGTCCGTCAGGATGCTTCTCAGTGGGCAGTTCAGCCAAAAGACTTCGTGCTCTACTGCGTGAAGTTCCAGAACAAGTATTCTGGTTTCTGGCTGACCAATGGCAACACCTCCATTGACAATATTGAAAAAGCTGGTAATGTGCAGATTGTTTCTAAATCCATGAATACCTGTACTTATAATGTTTCCTACCAAAGAAAGTATCAGGCTCGCACCTATGACGAGAACGGAAACGAAGTACCCAAATGGGAAGACCGGATATTCTCCACCACATTGTTGCTTACTTTCAACGATAACAATCAGTGCACCATTACGTCGCTTACCGATGGAATTACTGCTACAGGTAGCGGCACATGGACTGACGATGGTGCCAAAAAGTCATGGAACAACAAGGACCGTGACCTCATGGAACTCAACTATAGTATTCCTGACTTCGGTGTTGATGACTATGGTAACACTGTTGAGGGTGCAAATACCCACGAGATGATGGTTTGGCTCCGCAGCGGTGTCAGCCTGACTGGTGCCTCTAAGGAATTTTCACCTGTATATACTAAGTAAATCGTAAGGTGAAAATGTGAAAAAGTGAAAAAGTGAAAAAGTGAAAAAGTTATGAAACAGAATATTTTTAGTAAATATGCAGCCTACCTGCTCATAGCACTCCCCCTTGGGGGAGTCGGAGGGGGGCTCCTTGTCTCCTGCGCCGACGAGTTCAACCAGAACTATTCCGTCGATAAGCCCGCCAGGTTGGCTGAGTATGCCTACCTTGACGAGTACCAGCCGCTGAAGAATTATGTCGATCGCTCCAAGTACCCCAACTTCAAACTGGGTATTGGAACCACGGCTAACGAATACGTCAAGCAGGAGCTCGTCTATGCCCTGACCAACTCGAACTTCGACGAGACGGTTCCCGGCAATGCCATGAAGATGGCTTCATGTGTCAATGAAAAGGGTGAAATGAACTTCGCCACGGTCAGCGAGTATGTAAAGGCAGCAACAGACGCCGGTCTGCAGGTCTATGGACACACGCTGGCATGGCATGCCCAGCAGCCCGTCAAGTGGCTCAACAGCCTGCTGGCTGACCGTCCGGTACCCGTTGACCCCGACGGCATGAACGACGTGGTCGATTACAATCAGGACATGCGCGAGTTCTCATCGTTCCCCTATTATGTCATGGGTTACACGCCAGAGTTCAGCCCCGAGGAAGGACTCATCAGCGAGTTCCCCGGCGGCTGGTATCAGTACTTTGCCGCTACAGGCATTCCCACAGACCCCACCAAGGGCTATACCTACAAACTGACCTGCGAAATCAAGTCGAACATGGGTGGAAGCATTCCCGTGCAGATGCGCTGGTCGTGGGGTGAGGACCCGGCTGCTTCCTCGCTCGTCATCAACGAGGGTGACTGGGAAGAAGTAAGCTGCGAGTTCACCGGCATCAATGGCACGTCGTGCGACATCATCTTCCAGCCCGGTATGTTCGAGGGTCGCTTCTGCATTCGTAACATCAAGGTTTCTCACTCTGAGGCCGCCGGGCCTGTCACCTTCATGGAGAGCCTGATTGACAATGGCGACATGGAGGGCGACGATGCCAAGAACTTCGCCTCTAAGGAGAATGCCGGAGCCATCGTCTATGAGATTACCGACGGCGTAGGCCGCGACGGCAGCCGAGGTGTGAAGATTGCCTCTAAGGGCGGTCAGGCCGACGCGTGGGAGAGCCAGTTCTGGATTGTCTTCAACGACGTTGTTCAGGCAGGCGACAAGATTCACGTATCCTTCGACTACCGCGCTGACGGCGGCTGCGTAGGGACAGGCGTTGACACGCAGGCACACTTCAATCCTGGTGAGTATCAGCACTGGTCGTGCGCTGGAACGGTACAGTTCACTGGCGACTGGCAGACCTACGACAAGAATGTCACCATCGATACCTCTATGGCTCCCGAGGGCAAGGGCATGAAGTCAATAGCCTTCAACATGTCGCCCAACGCTGCCGACGGTACCTATTATATTGATAACGTGGTATGCGAAATTGAGCGCACCAGTGCCAGCGGCGGTATTCCTTTGACCCCTGAGGAGAAGAGGGATACCCTCACATGGGCTATGGACAAATGGATTGGAGGTATGATGGAAGCTTGCCGGGACGAGAGCGGTCAAGGCCTTGTTCACGCCTGGGACGTTGTCAACGAAGCCATCTCCGGCGGCAATCCTGACGGCGAAGGCGTCTATGCGCTGCAGCACGGCACTCCCGACAACGTCAACGACTTCTTCTGGCAGGACTATCTGGGCGACATCGACTATGTCCGCACGGCCGTTGCCCTGGCCCGTATGTACGGTCCTGACGACATCAAACTCTTCGTCAACGACTATAACCTGGAGAGCGACTGGGACCAGAACGGCAAGCTGAAGAGCCTTATCAAGTGGATTGAGCGCTGGGAGGCTGACGGCCGCACGAAGATTGACGGCATCGGCTCGCAGATGCACATCTCCTGCTACGGCAACCCGGCCACTCAGGAAAGCAAGAAGAAGGCCATTGAGAACTCCTTCCGCCTGATGGCTGCCAGCGGCAAGCTGGTACGCATCAGCGAGCTCGACATGGGGTATGTTGACCAGTATGGCAACAAGGTCATCACGGCCGACATGACCGAGGAGCAGCACAAGGAGATGGCCGAGCTCTACAAGTGGATTGTGGCCAAGTATCTTGAAATTATTCCTGTAGCCCAGCAGTGGGGCATCTGCCAGTGGTGTGCCACTGACGCTCCCGCAAACAGCGGATGGCGTGGCGGTGAGCCCGTCGGACTCTGGGATCTTGACTATTACCGTAAGCACACATACGCCGGCTTTGCCGACGGTCTTGCGGGAAAGTAATTACCCTCCCCAAAGGGTAATTTTTAGAACTTTACATTGTGCGAAGCCCTGGCCTGTGAAGGTCGGGGCTTCTTTTTTTGGATGGAGTCCCCTCTTATCCCCCCTTGGGGGGAAGACGCCGTGCGAAAGCCTCCCCCAAGGGGGAGGTTGGAGGGGGCTGGGAGGCCGACTTTGGAACGGAAAGTGGCCGACTTTGGAACGGAAAGTGGCCGACTTTGGAACGGGAAGTGGCCGAGTTTAAGGTACAAAGGTGCCGAGTTGAGGGTATGAAGGTGCCGACTTCGGGGTGCAAAGGTGCCGAGTCGTTAAACTGCAGCGGGCGGTGCAATCAAGTGCACCGCCCGCTGCAATTAATTGTACCGCCCGCTCAAGTTAAGTTGACCGCCCGCTCAACTCCCCTTTGTGTCCGTTTTGCTAAAACATTAGCAAACGGCGGGCCGTGGCGGACTAACGGAACGACCATGCAAAGGTACAAAATTTACTTGGCAAATGCAAGGAAAACGGCAAGAATTTAATGATTACTTAATCTCTTTATCACAACGGTAGAGTCAACCAGCAAGTGCAAGTCGGTTGCAAATTTATGAATAATGTTTGAAAAACTCGTCCTTTGGAGTGTTAAAATTCAATTTTTCTCTTGGTCTTCGAT
>Ga0256404_1001810_pt1 | contig 49669 bp, 33 predicted proteins | sample RumenRJG_01DNA_FD_185990 | JGI IMG/M metagenome (GOLD analysis project Ga0256404, IMG submission 185990) | Bovine rumen microbial communities from Lethbridge, Alberta, Canada - RJG_01 | ecosystem: Host-associated > Mammals > Digestive system > Stomach > Rumen | place: Canada: Alberta | collected...
TAATCGGACAGGTCTAAGAATCCATACACATTCAGTCTGTGATTAACAGTTATAACTACAACATCTTCATCTCTAGCAAGATTAGTTCCGTCATAATCTTCATCATTTCCTGAACCGATGGAGAATCCTCCTCCATGAAACCACACCATAACTGGTCTTTTTCCACCGTCACCTATAGCAGGGGTCCATAGATTGAGATTAAGACAATTGTTATCACCCTCGCTATAATCTTGCGGTTTCCGTCCAAATATTGCACCCTGTGGCGATATCTCACCATATTCTACTGTATCTTTAACTCCACTCCATGTATCAGGCTTGTCTGCAGGGACAAACCTCTCTCTTGCCTTGGCATATTCTATTCCATGATAAGTGTATACACCATCATCAATAGAGCCCCTGACACTTCCGTATGTGGTATTAACAATGGCTGTGTCAACTGCTATACCTTTTCTTTCCACAGTCGTCCATAGGAATAAAGCTGCTGCAGCAGTTGCAAGTGAAAGAATAAGTAGCATTTTCCCTATTATCTTCAGTATTCTTTTACTACTATTTTCCTTTTTTACTCTGCTCATTATTTACTAAGTATCTTTTCCATTATGATAATTATATAGCCATTATATTACTCAACTCGCTCGAGTCGAACACCTTTTATACCAGCTTCTTTCATTATGTCTCTCATTGCCTTTGCATACATATCTCCATGGAATCCCTGGTACCAGTCGATATAGAAATGGTTTCCTACCTCAGTTATCTGAGTCATAATTCCCCTTTCCTGCATAGCATGGAAAGCACTCATTCGAATTCTGTTAGTATATTCGTCACCTCTAAGTGTACCAAGATAACTTACGGATACAGATATTTTTGAATTCGTCCTTTGTGCAAGTATCACATCATCTAATGCTCCTGATGCAAATGCTTTCTCATATCCCTCACATATACCGCGATATAAACCACACATCATTTTAATATTCTGCTCAGATGCAAATCCCTTAAGGAACTGACGATATGCCGCATTAAGCATAGCATCATCCTTGTCAAGGTCATCAACGGTAAATGTATATGGGGCATGTACTACCTGGTGCAATAAAGAAGTATCATTTCCCATAACCTTACGAACGCTAACAGGTGACATTATTCGAATTGGAAGTTTATTCTCAGGATGCACGCGCTCTAATGCTCTTGCGAAGAATACATTAAGAAGTGATATTGGACTAGCTCCAATACTCTTAGCATAAGACATAAATTCATCACTAGGTGCGCTTATGCAGTATCCCCTGCAATCCTCTCTTGTAAGGAATATTTCGTCTCTTATACCTTCCACTGGAGTAAATACTTTTTCTCCACCAAAGCCTTTAGCCATAGCTCTAGGGTCGGAAGCATCTACCATGCGATATGCATCCACTTCCTGACCTTCTACAACACCTTCTGTATATACTCCTTCTGGCACATCATATTCTTTACCATCTAAGGTACAATAATAATGATAGAAGAATGTCTCAAGAACATACATAAATCCTGTTCCATCTACTGGCACATGGTCTGCGTAAACCCATAATGTTTTATCAAGATAGCAGAATGTAACTGTATGGAAATTACCAGTTCTACCAAATGGTTCAACAACCTCACCAGTCTCAGATATAACAAATGGGAGGTCGTTCTCAAGAAATACCAGCTTTCCTTCTCTTATCCCAACAGCATAGCTCATATAAGGATAGACTGACAACGTCTTATCCCAGGCCTTACTTATAGCATCAGGGTTTACTGCGTCACTCAAATCAAACCTATAGGTCATATAGAAAGCTTTTCTTGTAGGGTAAACTCCTCTTGCAAACATTCCTGCGCTAACAGGTCGAATCATCTTCCAATCCTCTGTTAGTGGGTCACCTTCTCTGGTCACAAAAAGCTTCCTTTCACGCTTAAAAGAGCCTCCATTAAGCGCCCTGACTGTGTCCCATCCATTACACTGTCCCGAGCAAAGAAATGCGTCGCATTTAGAAAGAATATATAACGCATAGAAATAATTAACAGTAGTATCTTCTAATGCATCTACATAAGCCTGACCACTCCTCTTCTTTTTTTCGAATTCATTTAAGAGGGTAACACCTTTTTTCTTCATCTCTTTTACGCTTGTTCTTCTCTGTACAACAGCAATGACCTTTTTAGGAAAAGCTGCTCTAATCTTCGTTAGATTATCTTCATCCTCCGTCGCAACGAAAACCTTGTCATATCCATCCTCATCTAACCATTTCTGTATAACAGTAATCATCTGTTCTGCAGTTGCATGTCTTCTATCAGCGCCCAGGTCTGATGTTACATAATCTGTTCCTCTTGATAGTACACCAAGAACCTTCTTACCACCAATTATCGCATCAGAATATTGCTTCATCTGAGTAACAAATTCTTCTTTAAATATACTTTCATCAAAACTAGCAGGGAACTGACAGGTATGCCAGGTCATCATTAAAATAGACAAGTTATGTAGGAAAATAGTGTTATCTTCTGTCGCATCCGCAGGCTTTGCGTTGATGTGGAAGTATCTACAAAGCAAATCATCTGGGTATCTTGTACAACCAGGTCTAAGATATGCCTTTAGCCCTTTCCCTTCTGACGCTTTGCCTATAGTAGAAATGCTGGATAATATACCACCAACTCCTGCAATTGGGGTTAAGGAAACCTCAATGTATTTAAAGGGACCTTTTTTTCCTTCTGATAATTCCTGCCAGAAGAAGACATTTTGGAATGCAGTAACAGAGCTTATCTTGGAAAAATCTCTTATAGTATAGCCCACATCAAGTACGTTATTGGTAACTCTAAGGGTTCCATCCTCCTTATCATAAGGAAGACTTTCAACCCTTACAAATCTATCAGAAGGCTCTACGAACCATTCAAACCTCTCATCTGTATAATTGATTATATAATCAGTGCATTTTAAAACAACATTGGCCAAGACAATACTATATTCATCTGCTCCTTCGAATTCTACCTTTTTAAACTGCTTTAAGAAATCAAGGCACATGTTATCTGTATAATCTTCATCATAATACATCAAATCTGGCAGAATACCTTCTCCATTTGACATTTTCATGATTTTTTTTCGTGCGACCTCAGGAAACAACATCATATTCTTTGTGTATTCCAAGTCATAGTCTGGAACATTACCATTCTTGTCCGTAACATGAAAACGAATCTCTCCTTCCTGAACTAGTTCAAGAGCTTCATGAAATACATTTGCCCCATGTTGTAAAACTGTTAATTCCTCGTTGTTTGTCTCAACAATATTTAACATATCTCTTCCGTCCTCTCCTTTATGATAATTATGTAGCCATTATATTACTCAACTCGCTCGAGTCGAACACCTTTTATACCAGCTTCTTTCATAATATCACGCATTGCCTTTGCATACATATCTCCATGGAATCCCTGGTACCAGTCGATATAGAAATGGTTTCCTACTTCTGCCAACTGGAGCATGATTCCATTTCCCGGCATACCATGGAATGCACTCATTCTAATTCTATTAGTATATTCGTCACCTCTTAATGTACCCAGGTAGCTTAAAAAACCTGTATTAGACATGCCAGAATGCTGTTCAATAATTATACCATCTAACGCTCCCGCGGCATAAGCCTTTGTAAATCCCTCGCATATACCATGATATATTCCACACATCATCTTAATATTCTGCTCTGAAGAAACGCCTTTTAGGAACTCTCTTTGTCCCATGTTCAACTCTTCATCTCCCTTATCCAAATCTTCTATATTAATTATGTTTGGAACATGTACTACCTGATGCAAAAGAGAATTTTCATTTCCCATTACATTTCTTATACTTATAGGCAATAACGTCTTAATAGGCTTTTTATTCTCTGGATGAATGCGATTTACAGTTTTAGCATACAATACTGATAGTAGTGACATTGGGCTTGCCTTAACACTCTTCGCGTAAGACATAAACTCATCACTAGGCGCACTTATACAGTATCCACGAATGTCTTCACTTGAAGGGAACATCTCATCCTTTTTTTCTTCATCTAGAACATATGCGTCCCCATTTACTCCATTCTTTTTCATAACAGATGGGTCAATAGCATTAACCATACGGTATGCATCTACATCCTGCCCCTGAGCAACTCCCTCTATATTCACTCCATCTGGAGCTTTATATTCACATTTGTCATAAATACAATAATAATGATAGAAGAAGGTCTCAAGCACAGCCTTAAACCCAGTGCCATCAAATGGAATGTGATCAACATACATACATAATACTTTATCAAGATAACAGAAAGTTACTGTATGAAAATTGCCCGCTCTTCCATAAGGCTCTATCACCTCACTTGTCTCTGTAATGACGAATGGCAGGTCATTCTCAAGAAGCACCAGCTGACCTTCTCTTATTCCTACGGCATAGCCCACATATGGATAGACGGATAATGTCTTGTCCCAGGCTTCTTTAATCGCATCAGGTTCAACCTCTTCATTTAAATCAAAGCGATACGTCATATAGAGTGGCTTGCTTGTAGGATATGTTCCTCTAGCGAACATTCCTGCTGTAATTGGACGAATCGTCTTCCAATCCTCAATAGCTGGATCACCCTCGTGATTTACAAACAGCTTCCTTTCTCGTTTAAATCCATCGTGGTTTAGAGACCTGACAGTATCCCATCCATTACATTGTCCTGAACAAAGAAATGCATCACATTTCGAAAGGATATACAGAGCATAGAAATAATTAACAGTAGTATCCTCAAGAGCATCCCTATATGCCTGTCCTTCACGACTCTTCTTCTCTAACTCAGACAACAGAGTAGCACCTTTCTTCTTCAGCTCTTTAACGCTTGTTCTTCTTTGAATAACTGCAATAACTTTCTTAGGAAATGCTTCTCTAATCTTCTTAAATATATCCTGATCTTCTGTCGCAAGGAATATCTTCTCATACCCGTCTTCTTCAACCCATTTTTGTATAACTGTGATCATCTGTTCAGCAGTAGCATGAATACGATCCCCACCTAAATCAGCTGTAACATAATCTGTTCCTCTGGCAAGCACTCCCAATGTCTTCTTACCTCTAAGTACAGCATCAGTATACCGCTTCATCTGTTCAGCAAATGTCTCGTCAAATATACTTTCATCAAAGCTTGATGGGAAGTGGCAACAGTACCACGTAGTATGGATTATTGGCATATCATTTACTACAAGTGTATTGTCTTCTGTAGCATCCTCTGGCTTTGTATTTATTTTGAAATATCTACAAAGTAAATCCTCAGGATATCTGGTACAATTAGGGCGAAGATATGCTTCAAAACCTTTGTTTTTTGATGCCTTTCCTAAGGTTGACATATTAGAAAGTATACCACCTATTCCTGTAACTGAATTTAATACAACCTCAACATATTTAAATGGTCCCTTCTTTCCTACGGCAAATGCCTGCCAAAAGAAGATATTTTGGAAAGCAGGAACTGAGCCAAGCTTAGTAAAATCACGGGTAGAGAATCCAAATTCAAAAGCGCTGCCTGTAACTCTAAGCGTATCCTGGTCTTTCTCGTCTGGCAAATCGTCTACCTTAACAACCCTATCTGAATCTTCGATAAACCAAGTGAATTTGTCATCAGTATAATAAATAGTCGCATCACTGTGCTTGAGTGCCATACGACTTAAGACAATGCTGTATTCATCTACAACCTCAAGCTCTATCTTTTTGAACTGTTTTATAAAGTCCAGGCATAGCAAATATTCATTTTCTTCATCGTAGGTAAGATAATCTCCTAAAACTTTACCCCCTGTCATTTGCCTAATCTTCGCACGAATTACTTCAGGGAACAAAAGCATATTCTCCGTATAGACAAGATCATAATCAGGAACCTTCCCATTCTTGTCAGTAACATGAATACGTTCTTCACCATCCATTACAAGTTCAAGCGCTTCATGAAATACATTTTCACCATGTTGTATTATTTCTAGTTCCTCATCATTTCTCTCAACAATATTAAGCATTCTCTCTCCTCCTGTCATACGTATTCTGCCTGTATTATCTGTCTGTATGATTTATAAATTGAGATTGCCGCAATCTCATTTCTAGTATTATAATCTATTATCTAATGAATGTACATATTAGAAACCATTCTCTGCGGGCGCTGGCTGGCTATAATTCCTAGACTTAGGCTGGAATTATAGCCTTATCTTAAGTAACCACCAACATTCACATCAGACTTATCAAGATAGATGTGTAACCTTCCATAATCTTGTGTACACATATGTGGTATTCCCAACTCATCTAGTCGCGAAACAACTTCCTTAGATGGATGGTGGTAGCGGTTATTAACACCTGCAGAGATAATCGACATCTTCGGCGATAGTAGCTTCAGAAAATCTTCACATGATGAACTCTTAGATCCATGATGGGACGCCTTAAGTACATCTATGCCTGATAGCATATCTCTTAACTCGACATTAGGATACTCAGACGAATCCCCCGTCTCTGCTGACGCATCACTAAGAAGACACTTCTCTGAATCAACTGTCATGTCGCCTCCAATAAAGAATCTGATATCACTATCATCTACTTTATACTCCCCAAGTATTGCCAGGGAGTTGCCATTAATATCATCAATCTCATCAGAACCAGCAAATACACATGCAAACTTAAGATTATCTTCAGACACAACATCTCCTTTATCCATCACAATAATTTCTACACCTTGTTCATTAGCTAGTGATTCTATTTCCTTAAAATTTTCTTCAGATAACATGTATTTGTCGATTACAATATTATCGATTGAATATCCGCTTTCAAGTGCATCAAGCAAACCACTTATATGGTCGCTATCTACATGAGAGATGAACCAATAATCAATATGACTTACGCCCTTGTATTTTAGGAATGGAAGAATCCTGTATGTGCCCACATTCTTAACATCTGTGCTTCCGCCATCAAAGAAATATTTGTTATCTCCAGCAACAAGAATTCCGTCTCCTTGTCCTACGTCTATCATATCCATCTCAAAATCGTCACAATTATAATTATGAGTTATAAAAATTACGCAAGCTGAGAGCACTGCTAAACATAGTATTAAGTATCTCTTATCCCCGATCAATCTATACTTCCAATTGTTCTTTGTACTCTTAGTGATAAATCCTTCCTTCGTATTCACAGATTCATATATTGAATTCTTCTTAAATATACTCTTGTCATTACCGTTGCGTAATTGCATTTCTTTTGCTTCGAATATCTTCTCCATATCTTCATACTTGTATATCAAAAACCTCGAAATAACAAAAAGCACGAGATAATATACAATCACCTTAAATACATCTGGTGATCCTGTAACAATACGAGACACAGGAAGTTGCAATGAGAAATATGCTAACATCTCATACAAATACACAATTATATGCGCACCCCACAGAAGAATATTCCCAATACAGTCAATCATTGTTCCTATAAGAAATACTCCAGCCAGCGCAGCACCTACAACAATCGACACCCCGCCAATTAGAGAAATACCAAGCAAGGCTCCTAGAAGTGGTATCACAAGGCAATTAAGCAACACTACATAGGTGGGAATCTCATAGTAAAAAGTGCACACTATAGGAAGCGTAACAAGTTGTATTAGAATACCACTAAGTAGTGCCTTAAAAATTCTTTCCTTAACTTTAGGTTTATATCCACTAGTTTTAGAAACAACAGCCTCATATTCATTATGCTTAAAATCACCAGCCTTAAGTCCACTAGCCTTAGAACCACCACTCTTAAATCTACTAATAAATCGAGACAGGAAGGCATTATTAGTAAGAAACCCCGCCTTGCTAACACGATTTCCCCCACTATATACAAACCGAAGCCTACAGAATCTGTCATATAGCGCCACTAGAGGATTAACCACAACTGCTATCCCCGTCACAGCTCCAAATGAAAACACAAATCCCACAGAATCAACACTATAAGGATACATTGTTAATACATATATCATTGCAGCTCCAATAGCCGACAAGGAATCATACCCTTCTCCTAAAATGTCAGCCAGTATCATAACAAGGAACATTACCACAGCTCTTATTGTAGATACTCCACCAAAGGTAAGCATGCCGTACAATACTACAATAACAGAAGATATCACACCTGCTACGCCGAAGGGCGTACCCTTCTTGCGCATCATACGGTAAATACTCATTCCAACAATAGAGATGTGAAGCCCTGATATCGCCAAAATATGCGCCAAACCAGAAAGCTTGAATAAGTCCTTAACCTCAGCATCAAGCTCTGATTTATCTCCCAAAGTCATGGCCGATACAATTCCACCTTCCTCTCCAGGAAGATTAGAGATAAAGGCCTGTTTAACATTTTCCCTGAGGCAATACAATAGTTCGCCTACACCAACAAGAGGCTCTTCCATAACTTCAGCAGCTCCCTTAACCTTCATAAGTGTACCGACAGAATTATAGTATGATTTCTCGTCAAAATTCCCCTCATTACGAGCGACATTCCATTTTTCTTTTTTTCCTTCTACCAAGACGGTAGCACCAATTGGTAAATCATCTGAATCAGATTGTAATATTATGGTCTCACTAGAATCTAAGACCATATCTTCATTGATAATACTATTGAAATATAGATAATAAGAAGTGGTTTTTTTCTCTTTCTTAGCTAACTCGCCTTGAAATCTTACTACTTGCCCTTCTTCAATTCGATCATAATAATCTCTATCGCTTAGATAATGATTATATCTGACGCTTCCTACTAGGAAGCTTGATATGAAAACCAACAGACTAAGAATTATATAGATAACCCTTAGCCTATTGTTAATCTCATATATTATTAGTCCTATAAGAAATGTAATTCCAACGACAATAATTATAGGACCATTCAAATTATCATTAATAAAAAGGCAACCTAGCAACATTTCTACAGCAAGAGCAAACAAAAATCTCTTGTATATAATATCACCTTCTTATCCTTATTATGTATTCTTATTCAAAAAACTTGTTATAAGCGTCTGTCGCCTATTCTAAGCGCCCACTATTTATTCTCGTCCGACACCACTTGCACAACAAGGGACTGGTCCTCAACGTAGGTACCGGAAATATCCAGATTATTCTGCTGCGTCTTAGCATTTGCATTAGTCGTCTTGATTACAACAGATGTAACATCCGCCGAATCACACATTGAATTAACGATGGAATATATTACAGCCTTGTCAGACACATCTGACTTCTCACTAAGCTGTGACGAATCAAGTGTTATATAGCATACACCATCGGCAACTGCTGTATATAATATCTTCGTATCCTCTGGGATAGCCACCTTAGCACCTTTAGTACTTGGCTTTCTTCTAAGATTATCTATTACTACCTCTTCAATAAGTGCTCTCTCATCTACATCAACATACTTCTTTTCACAGATAAGATTCTGACCATCTTCAGTTGCATAATACAAACTCAATTCCTTCTTAGTAACAAAATTAGAGCTGTCTGAATAGTCATCAATAAATGAATCATTACTCATGGATGGCACAACATTATTGTCATCGTCAGTAAGTGGCTTATTAGACACATAAAATGTTACCTTATTAACGCCCTCAACCTGAAGCATCGTCTTGGCAATGGCAGACCTTGTCAGTACTTCCTCAGTTCCTTTGAGTCTGTAATAATCAGCACTGAAATCAATAATTAGATTTCCTTCATTAAGCTTGCAATCCTTTACCGTAATATCACCTGGAATAGGCTTAAAATAATCAGCCGAATCAGTATTAGTCGATAATGCATCTAATAATTCATCAATTATGTCATCCACCTTGTCACTTGTTACTTTATAACTAACAGGAACAAGCATAGACTTATCCTTATCTAGATAATAAACAGTATAATTGCCCTCCTGCTTGGAGCCGCATCCCACCAGACATAACAACATAAGGGCCGCTATAAGCAACAAGGTTACAATTCTAACTCTCTTCATTAGCGCTCCTCCTCAATATGATTAAGTGGAATTCTCACATCAAATGTTGTTCCTTCGCCTACTGTTGATGCCACCTTAATCTCACCACTATGCATAATAATAGCCATATGGGTAATGGCAAGGCCAAGTCCTGTACCACCAATCTCTCGCGAATGAGACTTATCAACTCTATAGAATCTCTCGAATATCATATCCAGAGAATCTTCAGGTATTCCCATTCCTGAATCCTCTACTCTAATATAAAAGTATTGGTGATCTGAATTAAGGGAAATGTGTACAAAACCTCCTGGATTATTGTACTTAATACCATTCTCAATTAAGTTAGATATGGCAAGTGACATCTTAATCTCATCAATTTCTGCATTAATTGGTCTAAAGCTCTCTAGCACAAGCTCAACATCCTGCTTCTCTGCAATAGGACGAAGGCGCTTGAGAATTGATTCTACTAACTCATTAACATTTACGGTAGTAATATTAAGGGTGACACTTGACTTGTCCATCTTAACCATTGTAAGCAAGTCATTAATAATTCCTGTCTCTCTCTCAATCTCCTGAGAAATGTCATTGATGAATTCCCTATACAATTCTACAGGTGCGTCTTCTCCCATTCCAATCAGGGAATCTGCCAGCACCTTCATAGATGTAAGAGGCGTCTTAAGCTCATGACTGACATTAGATACGAATTCCTGACGAGACTGGTCGATGTTCTCCATCTTGTTAACATAGGTGTTAAACCGAGACGCCAACTCCTCGATTTCATCATATCCCATAACATCGATACTCTTAATCTCATCGCCCATTATACCCTTATTGAACTGATTTGACGCATCCTTAATAGGAGTTGAATACTTGTTACCAACAATATATCCCACAACTATAGCGAACACAGCAACCATTATTAATATAATGAGTTCAAATGAAATCATGTATTTAAGATTATCGAAAATGTAGCTAACATTTCCAGACGCCAAGAACACACCCACAATCTTCACAGAGTTCGCAGTGTTACTATCTTTACTTTCTATAACATCCGTCATTGGAATTGTTGTTGTAAGAATGTCGCTATCCCTGTCGATACTATATAGCTGTTCGCCCTTGGCACTTCTTGTAACATTTTCCCATAAGAAAACCTTACCCTTATCAACATTATAAGAGTCATAATCAACTCGCAGGTTAGAATCTACAAGCATAACTCTCCCGTTGATTAATTGTGCCAATTCCCCAAGCTTAAGTTCCATTGTTACATCACTCTGGGAGTTCATGTAACCACTGGTAACAACCTGCCTGGTCAACACTTCCGACCTGGAATAGAGATTCTCACTTTCAGACTTGATACTTTGCCCTACATATACAAAGTCAATAATAATAGAAAATAGAATCAGAGGAACAATTGCCATAGCACATACTAATACAAATATTTTTACATTTAGTCTCGAAAAAGCCTTGTAAAGAAAATCCTTCATATGTGCTATATACTACTCCTTATAGAAATATCCCAGCCCCCACTTCGTATGAATATATCTTGGTTCACTTGCATTAGGCTCAATCTTCTCACGAAGACGTCTAATGTGCACATCTACAGTTCTCGCATCACCTGGATAGTCTTCGCCCCAGATTGTTGTAAGAAGCGTATCTCTGCTGTAAACCTTGCCTGGATTATTAACAAGCAAGAGAAGCATATCGAATTCCTTAGAGGTTAGATTAATCTCCTTACCAAGAATCTTAAGTCCTCTTCCCTGTACATCCAAAGATATATCTCCACTATTAATAACGTCACTTGAAAGTGGCGACTTATTATCTGACACACTTGTCCTTCTCATGATAGCCTTAATTCTAGCCTTCACCTCAAGGATATTAAATGGCTTCGTAATATAATCATCAGCTCCATACTCAAGACCAAGAATCTTATCCATATCCTCGCCCTTGGCTGTAAGCATAACAATTGGCATATTAGAAAACTCCCTAATACTTCTACATACCTCGAAACCATCCATCTTAGGAAGCATAACGTCTAGTAAAACTATATCGTATTCAGTTTTTCTCGCAAGATTAAGTGCTTCCTCACCATCATAGGCACAGTCAACCTCCATGCTATCCTGCTCAAGTGAGAACTTAATTCCCTTAACTATTAATTTCTCGTCATCAACGACTAATACTTTCTTAGACATATTAACTCTATCCTCTCTATGCGTCCTAACATCTACTTCAAGTCTACACCTTAATAGAATCGGCTATCTTATTATATACGCCATCCTTAATTCCTGATATATTCTTAATGTCTTCTATACTATTAAAACTACCCTTGCTTTCCCTATACTTAATAATGGAATTAGCCTTGGATTCACCAATCCCCGGCAAAGTCATTAATGTCTTAGCATCCGCTGTATTAATATTAACCTTGCCATCATCAGCGCTTGTAGCAGCCTCCATAGCCGCTTCATCTCTAGTCTTAATTACAATTTTCTGCCCATCACTAATCTTCTCTGCTTGATTAAGACTGGATACATCAGCATCCTCTCTTAGACCGCCGGCCATAAGGATTGCATGGAAAATGCGTGGTTCTCCACTAAGCTCATACACACCAGGACTGTTAACTGCTCCTGACACCTGCACAACATATTTCCCAGAAGAAGGCGAATTCTTAGAAGTCGCATTCTTAGAACTGCCATCCTTACTACTATTCTTCTTATCTGAAGTCTCCGTAGTAGAATTTGAATCCTGCGACTTATCTAAATACGATGTCTTCCCACAGGAAGAAAATGTTACAAGACAAATTGAAAACATTAAAAAAATAAAACAAATATTAATTTTTCTTTTCATAAATCCTCTCCTAAAACAGAAGAAGATTCTAATGTTTGCAATAACATTTTAACGAAAATGTTACAATATTACAAGAGTGTAACATAAATATTTCGATTTATTGTCATAAATATTAGCCCCGAATTATTAGCACTCATTTTTTAAGAGTGCTAATTTTTTGTTGATTTTTGCATTTTTTAGTGTTAGTATATCTCTTAGGGTTTCGAAAACTATGAAATTAACAATAAAGGAGTGATATAAAATGGGTGAAAAACATGGAAATCTATCAATTACCAGCGAAAATATATTTCCGGTAATTAAGAAATGGTTATATTCAGACCATGACATTTTCTTCAGAGAATTAATATCTAACGGCTGTGATGCCATTACCAAGCTAAAAAAGCTTGACCTTATGGGCGAATACGAATTGCCAGATGACTACAAGCCTAAGATGGATGTAATCGTAAACCCTGAAGAGAAGACATTAACATTTATTGATAATGGTCTTGGAATGACAGCCGAAGAGGTTGACGAGTACATTAACCAGATTGCTTTCTCTGGTGCAACAGACTTCCTTGAGAAATACAAGGACAAGGCTAATGAAGACCAGATAATTGGACACTTCGGTTTAGGCTTTTATTCTGCATTTATGGTAGCAGACGCTGTTCATATTGATACTCTCTCTTATCAAAAGGGCGCAAGCGCTGTTCACTGGGAATGTGATGGCGGTACTGAGTTCGATATGAAGGATGGCATATATGAGACTGTAGGAACCAAGATTACTCTATTTCTTAATGAAGATTCTCTCGAATTCGCTAACGAATACAGAGCCAGAGAAGTTATTGAGAAGTACTGCTCTTTCATGCCAACTGAGATATATCTTAGCAAGGCAAATGCAGAGGAAGAATATGAGACTATTGATGTAGAAGATAAGCTTGATACAGATACTGTAGTCGAAGAGATTCACGAAGAAGCCAAGTTCGAAGAAAAAGAAAATGAAGATGGCACAAAGGAACAGGTTGAAGTATCTCCAGCCAAGGACAAGCTTAAGATTGTAAAAAGACCTGTCCCATTAAACGACACTAATCCATTATGGGCTAAGCATCCTAATGAATGCAGCGAGGAAGAATACAAGGAATTCTATCGCAATGTATTCATGGATTATAAGGAGCCACTATTCTGGATTCACCTTAATATGGATTATCCATTTAACCTTAAGGGAATTCTATATTTCCCTAAGATTAATACAGAATATGATTCAATCGAAGGTGTTATTAAGCTATATAACAACCAGGTATTCGTTGCCGACAATATTAAGGAAGTAATTCCTGAATACCTAATGCTTCTTAAGGGTGTAATCGACTGTCCTGATTTACCTCTTAACGTATCACGTTCTGCTCTTCAGAATGACGGTTTCGTTAAGAAGATTCAGGAATATATCTCTAAGAAGGTTGCTGATAAGCTTGCTGGACTATGCAAGACCGAGAAGGAATCATATGAGAAATACTGGGATGATATCAGTCCATTTATTAAGTTCGGTTGCCTTAAGGATGAGAAATTCTGCGACCGCATGAATGACTACATCTTATTCAAGGATATTGATGACAAATACGTAACTCTTCCTGAATTATTAGTTAAGGAAGAGAAGGAAGAAGCTACTGATGAGAATGGTGAAAAGGTAGATGCAGAAGTTGTAGATGATGATACATCTTCTGAGGCAGCTGATGAAAATGCTGAACCAGAAGACAAGCGCACAGTAGTATATTATGTAACAGACAAAGAGCAACAAGGACAGTATATTAAGATGTTCAAGGAACAAGGCCTAACTGCTGTTATACTTGACCACAACATTGACACTTCGTTTATCTCACAATTAGAGCAAAGAAATGAGACATATAAGTTCGCACGAATTGACGCTGATGTAACTGATTCTCTTGTTGAGGAATCAGCAGACGGTGAGCTTGATGAGACAACTAAGGAATTAACAGACATTTTCCAGAAGGCATTATCTAACGACAAGTTAGATGTCAAGGTTGCCAAGTTCAAGAATAAGGATGTTGCATCAATGCTAACAGTTAGCGAAGAAAGCAGACGTATGCAGGATATGATGAAGATGTACAATATGTACGGAATGGATCCTAATATGTTCCCAAGTTCATCTACCCTCGTGCTCAATGCTAACAACGAACTTGTTGATTACATTCTTAATAATAAGGATGGTGAAAATGTTGACTTGTTCGCGCAGCAATTATATGACCTTGCAGCAATTGCCAACGCTCCTCTAAGTCCAGAGGAAATGACTAAGTTCATTGAGCGAAGCAACAAGATTATGATGATGCTTGCAAAGTAGATAATAACGAAATAATATATAAATAACAGAAACCTGACTGCCTCATACAGAAAATCGGCATGTCAGGTTTCTGTTATTTATATTGCTTTTCTCTCAAAATCGCTTTACAGGCCTTGGCTGTTTTTTTACTTCTAGTTCGCCTTATAGATGGTAAATCCCATCTTATACTCGGCATCGATATCAAGTATCTTATATGATATATCAAGTGGACTTGCGTCAAACAGCTTGTAGAAGTCAAGTAATATTCTCTGTACAACTAAGTTGATACTATTAGGGTCAGCATTGAATAATACTGCCAGCATCTGTGTGTTACTATATCTTACAGAAATATCTTCATCCCTAATAGACTTCTGAATTGATATCTTCATTGTATCAGTTGCTTTCTCAAGGTATTCATCTGTCACATTCATATCCTCTTTCGGACGAATAGAGAATGCTATTACCATGAATTCATATTCATATTCATCTCTAAGATTTCTGAATACGCTTGTAACTTCACCCAGCTTAACTCTCTCAACTGTTTCTAAGCTATTATCGCCTCTAATTTTATCGATTGCATCATTTAATTCAATAGCAAATTTAGATGTATCAATATTGCTGCCCTGTCTTGATACAAAACTGTCGCTACCTTCATTCGTTACTAGTCTGTCTTCATCAAGAAGCTTAATAAATACATCTACTAAGAATGGATCGAATTGAGTTCCTCGTCCATTAACAATTTCTTTTCTAATTACATCCTTAGGCAACGCCTTACGATAAATACGATCAGAATTCATGGCATCATATGCATCAGCCACGCCAATAATTCTAGCGTTAATAGGAATCTCTTCTCCTATAAGATGATCTGGATATCCATTACCATCAAATCGCTCATGATGATGTCTTGCAGCCTTCTCAACACCGGGAATTGATGTAACATTTTTCAGAATATCACTTCCAACTGTTGTATGAGATTGAACAAGCTCGAACTCAATAGAATTAAGTCTTCCAGGCTTGTTAAGTACCGAATCAGGGACACCAATCTTACCTATATCATGCATCATACCCTGGAACCTAAGCTCGGATATCTGTTCATCATTCCATCCTAGTTCTTCAGCAATAAGACATGCAACTTCAGCAACACGCATGGAATGACCAGATGTATATCTGTCCTTAGCATCCACCGTCTTAGCAAGAGCTTCCATTGCAGTTCTAGACAAATGCTCTACCTGCTCAATAGCTTCGTTCCTGTCAGTATTCATCTGATTAATCTTCTTAACTGCTTGTAGCAATCCAAATATAACAAGGAATATAAGTCCTATTGACATAAACGTTCCTGATATTACAGACAGGGATAATACCTGCTCCATAACAAGCTGAATGATTCCGCATAAGGCCAAAAGAGCCAAACCAATAGCTACAAATATATAGGACCTGTCTTTCCTCTTGAACAAATCATATGCCATGGTGACGACAACCATGAGCATCGTAAGAACGATTATTATCAGAGAGCCCATCCTTGTATTAGACAGCGCTGCCACACCTGTATAATTCAAGACTGCAATAATTCCAAGATTAATTATTGATGCAACCTCTATTATTAAATATCCAATATGATATCTCTCATCTTGAATTCTATCAAGATATACAGCGAAGCTTATTGCAATAAGTGGTAACACCAGATACGCACAATCTCGAATCACTGATGCATTAGGGAATATAAATTGCCTTGCCCGGCAATTAGCAACTACCCAAAAAGCTAATACCAGTACACAGCATGCAAGATAGTACAGGTGTATTTCTCTCTTGGTAAACAAGGATAGTATTGCAGAAATAACAAGAGCAATTACACCAAGCAATAATGCGAATAATCCTAAGAACAACTCTAATTGATTGAGCTTAACTAACTCAAGAAGACATGCCGTCTGTTCACCAATTAGGACCTCACCTAGCTTACCACCATCTCTGTCAAGAACAGCTGTAAATACGATTTTGATTTTCGCATCAGTCATGTTCTTAGGAAGTGGAACGAACAGATATAGATATGTACTATTAATACCATATCCATCGGATCTCTCTGGTGAATATTCATACCACAATTCATTATTAATAAATAACTCTATCTTCTGACCTTTACTCCATACAAGTAAAGAATCATACACTTCAGGAACACCCTCAAGCTGCTTCTCTAAGGTTACTGTCTTCTGACCAGAAAGTGTTGATGAATTAGGAAGGGTTATAGGCATAGTGGAACCATCCTCGTTAACAACAGTCCACTCTGTAAGTGTCTCAACGTTACGAAGATTAGGTTCATTATTAGGACGCTTGTTCATCTCACCAACTACGAGATATACAATCAATCCTATAATAAGAACTGTAAGAATTCCTGCCATAATATCCCTGACAAGTTTTCTATTTTTTAATCCAATTGTTTTGCTCATAAAAACCACCAATAAATAGTTATTAAAACTCTAATGTATATTATAAACTATATTGTTGATTAAGACTAGAAAAAAAGAAAAAAGATGACTGCAAAATGCAGTCATCTCGAAATACTAAAAACTAGAAATTAAAGAACAACTTTACCCTGATACTCAGTACCAGCACTCTTTACAACATAGTAAGCTGTGCTATCATCAACATTAACATATACGTTAATCTCTTCAATAGCCTTTCTCTTATTGTTCTCTTTGAAGTCCTTCTTACACATATCAATTACTTCTGTGCTTGAGAAACTCTTTCCTGCGAACTGTACATAAGCTACCTCAACTACTGCTGTCTTCTTAGCTGTTGTCTTCTTAGCTGTTGTCTTCTTAGCTGTAGTCTTCTTAGCAGCTGTCTTCTTAGCTGTTGTAGCCTTCTTTGTTGTAGCCTTCTTAGTTGTAGTAGCCTTAGCTGGAGCCTTAGTTGCTGTAGCTGTAGTAGCCTTAGCAGCTGTTGCTGTAGTTGTAGCAGTCTTCTTAGCTGCAGCAGTACTTACACTAACTTTCTTTGTTGCTTCTGCCATGATTAAAAATCTCCTTCCGATAAATAAAATTCTATTTACATAACTTACATTTTTCTAAACAATGATATTATAATAACAATCACAATTTTTATCAATAGTTTTTGTCAAAAAATTACAACAAAAATAATTTGAGATTTAATAATTTTTTGAACTATTTACATAACAAATATTATTTAAATGATACATACTTATTTAACACCTGAAAGAAAGAATCTGTCTTAACGTTTTCTGTATCTTCCAATGATAAATTCTCTAATGTACCCTCACTCAAATGAGAATAATATTTTTCTTCCTGCTCATGAATTAGATCCTGAACCAACTCATCCTTTCTATGACTAATAACATTTGCCTTGTTTTCTTCTGACAATTCTTTGTTGTATTTATTAGTGCAACGGAAGAAATAATATCCATCATCTGTTGTAATCATATCCGTCACCTGACCGTTCTCAAGATTGAATACAACTGCATCAACCTCCTTGGGATACTTGTCTCTACCGAAGGTAACATTAACAGCATCCGCTTCTGAATATTGCTGCGCTACAGATGCAAATGAATAGCCTTGTTTTAACTGAGTAGCAGCAGCATCTGCATTAGCTTTTTTTGTAGTAAATAACACTTCTGCTTCCATCATTCTCGCCTCATCTTCAGAGACCTCTTCATCAACAGAATTCATTAATTGAAAATATACTTTTTCAGCCAAAGCATAATGCTCATACATATCCTCGATATCAGCCTTGGATGCACCTGTATAGCTTCTGTCTTCATCAGATAAAGAGTTGTAATATTCTTCAGCTGCTTTATTAACTGCTTCTTCTTCAGACTTAGTGAGTTTTATGTTATTATCCTTGGCATACAAATCAAGACTATACACTCTTGTCAAATGATCAAGAATGGCAGACTTCATTCCGTCTTCAATAATCTTGCCATTGTCTTCGCTCCATATTGATGAGTCCTGAAATGTGCCATATAAGTTTTTATAATTAGCAAGATATGTTCTAAACTCTGTCTTGCTACATGCATTAGGTCCAATCTTAAATACATTACCAATACCGCTGGTTGATGATACATAGAAATGCAAGTCACCTATACTACACCCCGTCATCAATATAGATATTATTAATGTTGTAATTGCAATTATTATAAGTCTAGTTTTCTTCATGTTATCTCCTGTAATTGATATATTACATGTTGTAGGATATAGGCACCTGCTACGCGATTTTCTCTATGAGCGTGCAGGTGTCTATATCCTATAATTCTTAAACATCAAGTACCAAGTACCTGCCATTAGGAAGTGAGAATACTTCTTCACAATTAATGATATCACTATCACTCATTCCTGAAATGTCCGCAACATCATCAAGGTACTCCCTAACCTCTCTCACATTCTTACACACAGTTGCGAAGCACTCCTCTAGGAATTCATCAGCTTCCTCTCTCGTTGACGCAACCTCTTCAGGAAACAATTGTAATTGATGCTCTAAAAAATAATCTAATGTATCATTATCATAAGTCATATTATCATCCTCGTTTACTTTATCACACAAGTTATAATTCTAACTCATATATTACCTAAAAAAACACAAATATCATTCTACTATAACTACATCTTTAAGGCAAAATGAATATAATATTTTCTCCTTAACCTTCAAATGAGACCACTTCTCAATTGCCTTGGCATACAAATCAATCTGTGCCTTGTACCTTTTAACTAACTCGTCAGCCGAATCAACCTTGTCAGTCTTATAATCAAGAAGAACAATCTTGCCATCCTCTTCGAAGAACACATCAATTATTCCCTGAACAATGACAGGCTCTAGCTCCTCCTTGGCATCCTGTAAAATGTTCTTAGGAAGCTCCTGCAATACAAATGGCTGCTCAACCCATAGCTTATCAGATACTGCTGCACGATGCATTCTTAGAGCCACATCACTATCTAGAAATTCCTGCAAGCCGTCAACATTAATCATCTCGCTTTGCTCTTCAGTAATTAGATGTCCTCTCTTCATTGTATCAAGCTGCTCATTAAGCGAACTGTTATAATCATCATTTACGAAATCGTAGCATTCCATTACACGATGCATAGCCGTTCCATATAACGCACCAGGATTAACATCACTAACCTTCTTCTCTGACATAAATGCAGGAATAGTTATGACCTTCTCATCTTCACTTTGGAAAATGCTACTATCTAGCCCCTCCTTAGAAAATGCTTCCTCCATTGCGTTATGCTTTATCTCAGAAACAGAATACTTCGCCTTAACATTATCATTTATCTCATAAGGATATCTATATGATAATCGCTTCGAGATTTCTTCATACAATTCATCAGAACTGCTTTCAATATACTCTTGTAGCTTAGCCTTCTTATCATTAATTGTTGCATAATCAATTACTTCTTTGACAACAGATGACTTAGGCGTTCTGAAGAATGTTATTGCATCTAAATATTCTTTATTGCTTTTGCAAAGAGCTCTTATCATCCATTCCATTCTGTTTTTAGCTGTAAGAATATAATGATAATCCAAGCCTGCTTTGGTAAATTCATTAAATGTCTCCTGTCCTTTATTAAGGACACCTGTTACAATTAACTTTTCCTTGGCACGTGTCAGCGCAACATAGAGCAGCCTTGCTTCCTCAGCTTTTGTCTCTTCCTCTATCTTTCTCTTAATATACTCTTTATATGCTGTATCCTTCTTAACTCTGTTACCATTAAGTTCTCTTCTAAGCTCTATTCCAAGACCATATTTATTATGTGTAAGAACACCCATTATACTAGAATCAGAATTGAAGCCTGCTCCCATTTCACTAACGAATACTACTGGGTATTCTAAGCCCTTGCTTTTGTGCATAGTCATTATTCTGACAACATTATCATTTTCACCAGAGAGGCTAACCTCTTCGTCCTCGAGATTATATTCCTTAATTGACTCAATGTATTTTGCGAAATTATATAGCCCCTTGAATCTTGTCTTCTCAAAATCAATTGCCTTATCAACTAAGGCAAGCAGATTCGCTCTCTTATACTCGCCATTTAACTGAGCGCTAACATAGTCAAGATACTTCGTCCTACCATATATCTTCTCTATAACCTTATGAATTGGAGTATCCGTAAGCTCCTGTCTTAATCCTTCAATTACATCAACTGCATTAGCTAACTTATCATACTCCTCATCTTCCTTATTATTTTCATCCTGAAGATAATCTAAGATTGCGTAGTACAGAGGATAATCCTTATACTGTTCTTCATTTCCCGCACCGTATATCCTTACTCTGGCAAATGTGTCATTACTAATATCAAACATTGGACTATGCAAAATAGTAATTAATGGTATGTCCTGGCTTGGATTATCTAGTACTGATAGAAATGCTAACACAACTCCAACTTCAACTGTATCAAAATAGCCTTTTCCACCTGAAGCGTAGCATGGAATGTCGTAGGACAATAACACATTTTCAAAATCACTTCCATGAGTGTTAGCTGATCTTAATATAATTGCTATGTCAGAATATGTAATATCTCTAAGCTTAGGCTCTCCATTCTCCTTTACAGTTACCTGATACTTCGAATCCACCAGTTCTCTTATTCGCTCCGCAATAACTGTTGCTTCTAAGGCCCTTGAATTATCATATTCCCCATCTTCTGCAGCTACATCCTGCTTATCCATAATAAGAAGCTCAACCTGCGAATCATCACGATTACCATATGTTAATGTGGCACCAAAATTAAGCTTCACATCATCATTATATTCTATTCCACCACTTTGCTTCGTCATTAGGTTGAAGAATACATTATTAACGAAGGTAAGAACCTCATCTCTACTTCTGAAGTTCTCCTTAAGATTGAAAGCTGTCCCATTATCAGGACTATTCATATAGTTCTCATATTTGCCAACAAATATCTCTGGCTTGGCCATACGAAAGCCGTATATACTTTGCTTAACATCTCCTACCATAAATAGATTCTTATCATTAGATAATGCCCTAAGAATCTCTTCCTGCAAATCATTAACATCCTGATATTCATCAACCATTACTTCATTGAAGGTCTCTCTTACAGCCCTTGCTCTGTCAGTTAACTCCTTTGTTACAGGGTCAACTAAGATATTAAGAGCCATCCTCTCTATATCATTGAATGTACGAACATTACTATCTTCCTTAAGCTTCTCATATTCATCCATTACTTCTTCCACAAAGTCAATAATGGCAAATACATATCTTGAACTCTCAATACATTCTTTGATAATGTCTGCAGAATTCATTTTCTGAAGCTTGGCTAAGGCTTCGTTGTATGCGTCTAATATTGAATTGAATCTATTCTGAAGCTCTTTGATAAAGCTACTGTCTAATCCCTTATCTAGTGCTCCCTTAAATCCGGCACCTAGCTTCTTAGCCTTCTCATAGTTTAGAGAAGAATCCAGCATTTCTTCATAGGAAGCGTAAGAGCATAGCAGGCTCAGAGTATCCTTCATACCCTGAATACATACTTCAATCTTATTGTCCCTATCTCCATCCCTATAATAAGCTCTGCATAGTTCAAGAAAAGCCTCTGACATTTCAATTATTGCCTGACACTCTTCTTTTCTTTGAATGTGCATTTCATCTAGCCATTCAATGTCATTAAGCCTTGTACCCTCCTTAATAATATAAGGCTTTCTAATGCTGTCTAGCCATTCCTTTGGCCACGGAAATGCCTCTGCTCTCCTATAGATGTTACTAATTAATGAAGAGAAGCTCGTAAAGTCATTCCTGTCAGTATATAGCTTCATCATATCCTTAAAGTCATGATTGTCTTCTCCCTCAAAGCTACTATCAAGCATATTATCAACTGCTTCCTGAAACAGAAGCTTGCCTTCATTCTCATCACATATTCGAAATGACGGGTCGATTCCAATATCGTTAAAATTATCTCTTACGAAATTACCACAGAAGCTGTCAATGGTAGAAATGTTAGCATTAGCAATTAAAGTATTCTGACGAATAAGATATTCATTATCCGGATCTTCTTTAATCTTCTCATCAATGGCACGACGAATCTTCTCCTTCATCTCCCTTGCAGCTGCCTTTGTAAATGTAACTACAAGTAGCTCATCAATCTCAACCTTATCCTCTATTATCTTAGTAATAATGCGTTCAACTAATACAGCAGTCTTACCTGAACCTGCTGCGGCTGACACTAATATATTATTACCTCTTTTTTCAATAACACCCTTCTGGTCTTTAGTCCATTTAGGCATAATAATTCCTCACTTATAATTATTTTTCTGATACTTCTTCTCCATCTCTAATAAGACTAATAATGTTCTTATCACTGGCATCTATATATTCCGCATTAACAAATCCCGGCTGTCTTATATCGAATTCGCATACCTTAGAATATGGGCAATACTTACACCCCTCATTCTTCTTATGCATTGGACTTGCATCTATCTTGCCAGCATACATATCACTTCCTATTTGCTGCATCTTATGAAGTACATGTCCTTCAATTGTCCTGTAATCGTCAATACTAATACAATTAGAATGGGCTCCAAAGTCTCCATTCTTCTTAGTATCAAAACATGCATATAATGATTTGTATCCACCCTCTGATTCATCTGTGTAATTAGTATCTAAATGCTTTGCAACATCCTGTGACAAATTCTCTGGCTTAATCAAACCATCGTTATCCATTTCCTGACACTCCGGTTTTACTTCATCAACGAATAACCCCTTAGGCCTCATCTCTTTTTTAATCTCATCCTCGAGACCTTCCTTAAGTTCTTCTAGTTCAAGAATTGGCTCCTTAATTCCATAGTAGAACATTGCAGAGGGTTTGACTTCTTTATCATATTTTGAAGATAGTCCTTCCACAGATGCATGTAGATAATATATAAGCTGAAGCTGAAGACCGTTATATATGTCACCATAATCAATCTTATTATTACCCGACTTATAATCAATTATTTTAACAAAAACCTTGTCCTCTTCTTCGCACAAATCTAATCTGTCAATTCGTCCATCAAGAACCATATCCTTACCATTATCAAGAGTTATCTTAAGATCCTCAGGACTTGCAATTTTATCAAGCTTCACTTCGAATCTCTTAGGTTCAAAATGCGAATTCCTAGCCTGGTCTCTTAGGATGTCAATAGTCTTAATCATGGTAGTCATGATTCTTTCCTTGGTGAACAAATCCTTAGGTGTATCAAGAAGCTTGATTCGCTCATATCCTTCGTAGACTGTATCGCAGGCGCTACTTAATATCTCTCTACTTTTCTCATCTGATACTCCTCTAAAGCTTTCACCTTCATTATTAAGCTGGATAGAGAATTCTTTCAGGATATCATGATATACATTTCCAAAGTCTCTTGCATCAAGCTTGTTATTCTCTCTCTCGTTAATATTAAGACAGTATTGCAGGAAATATCTATAAGCACATCTTCTGTAGCTCTCAAGCTTAGATACGCTACCAACAGGATTGTCGGAATGGGCCAGCTTATCATATAGCTGCTTTTCTACCTTCTCCTCGTTATGATAGAAGAAGGCGCCCTTAATCACATTTTCAAGAGCAGTAATGTCATTAGACTGTAGGAACTTAAGAAGACTAATTGTTGCTTCAAGGTCACTTACTTCCTGTAGCGTAGTCTTACTTACATCAATATTGTCATGGCATGCTTCGTGAACAAGATGGCGCAGTGCTGCGGATACATACATTGATGAAGACTCCGTGGATACAAGCCAGTCAGTGGCTGACAGTTCACCAGCATTTTCTATCGTAGTATTACCAAATAGCTCACTCAATTCATTTACCAGATATGACTTATTAAGTGGCTTAGCCTCATTGTCATTAACAGCATACGTAATGCACAGCTTCTTGCTAGCTTTAGTCAGAATCATATATACATAGAATCGCTGCATAAATGATTTCTCCCTGTCAGTAGGCGCAAGGAGCACATCCTTCTTACTTAAGAATTCCTTCAAATGTATCCTCTCACTCTGAGATATAATTCCACTACTGTTATAGGTTGCAGGAATCGCACCATCATTAACACCCATAAGATACATAACCTTAGGCTCATGGTATCTTGTACGCTCCAAATCACCAATAAGAACGCAGTCATTAGACATAGGAATTGTAGCAATCTTAGCCCCTTCGCAAGCTGAGAGCATTATCTCAACATACTCCTTTGTGCCTATTTCCTCGCCCTCAAGCAAGGCAACCATCTTATCTAAGATAGAGATAATAACCTTATATATCTGAGAGTATTCTTTCGCCTTGATTTCATCACCTGCTACCTCTAACTCCTTAGCCTTCTCATTAAGCTTAGCTTCAACATTATAATCTAATAGCAACTGATACAGGGCCGTCGAAATTGCTCTAACATCAGTACAACCATTTACACTGTTATAGAAATCCACTAATGACTTAGCAAACCTCTGACGAATGTCATTTACCATAGGAAGCCGTCCTTCAAATGCTCTTGGCTCGTAGATAAATTCACTACTATAGGCCTTGACACCTCTAACCTTAGATGCATACAGATAATTATCTAATATATCAACCTCCTGAATTGTGATGTCGGTTAGGTTACACCTCATAAAATGCATTACGCTGTCAGTAGAGAAATTATACTCAACAATCATAAATGCACTTCTAATAAATTCAATAATTGGATGGAACACCACACTGGTACTGCTATCAATATAGAAAGGTATATTGTACCTGCCGAAAATTTCCTCAAAATGATTCTTGTAGGTCTCAAGACTGGCAGCGCATATGGCAATATCCTTATACCTTCTGCCTCCCTCTCTAATATCCTTAGCTATTGATGCTGCAACATATTCAATCTCAAGTCTTGGATTATTAAGGCAGTGTATCTTGAAGCTGTCCCCAATCTCTTCTGCTGAAAATGTGGTTTTGTCTCCAGGCCTGAATAGATGCCTTTCAATAAAATCAATATTTCCACCCTCTGTTAGTCTATGATTCTTATGAAGAAGAATTGCATCCTCAATTTCAACGTTACACATTTCACAGATGCGCCTTGTTCTTGCAATCATATTCTTACTCATGGCGAATAATTCGTATTCCTTAATATCGCCATAAAGCGCCTCTCTGCTATCCATAGTTACTACAACATAGGACTTATTGATTCTAGGAAGCATGGTCTTAAGAAGCTCATTTTGCAGAGGCGTAAAACCAGTAAAGCCATCAAACACGAACTCGCAATCATTAAGAAATGTAGAATCCTCAATCACCTCGTTAAGTCTAACAAGAAGACCCTCTGCAGTAATATATCTATCCTTAATAAATTCCTCATAGGCATTATAAATAATTGAGATATCACAAGCCTTCCTCTTAAATGAATCACTAAGCTCTCCCTCATCAACAATACTCTTAAAATCATTTGCACTAATATTGTATTGAGCAAGCTCTGATATGAAGGACTTAATCTCAGAGATGTATCCTGCCTTGTTAATACCGCGACCAAGAACCTGCAGCTCATCCTTATGATCCATAGAAAGCTTACGGATAAGAAGATTCTTACCTGTCTCCTCTAAGATATCAAGAGTCTCGATACCCAGCTCGTCGAAGACCCTGTATGCCAAGCGATTGAAGCTTAACACATCAATATTCATAATCACATTATCAGGATGAAGTCTTACTAATTCCTTCTGTGTCTGCAGGGTATTCTGCTCTGGCACAATAATAATATACTTCCGCTTAGGATTAGCCATAGACTCTTCAATTATTCTATTGTAAATGTATGTTGACTTGCCCGTCCCAGAGCTGCCAACAATAAACTGTAGTGCCATAGGGTTTCCTTTCCTGAAAATATATACTAAAAAAGGGATATATGTGTATATCCCTTAGTTAAGTCAAATTGTTATTTGAGGAAGCCGTTAATGATTTGTTCTTCGGCTTCAGCTTCGGTTAAGCCTAGTGTCATGAGCTTAATTAGCTGCTCTCCTGCAATCTTACCGATGGCAGCTTCATGGATTAGGCTTGCATCAATGTTATTAGCGTTAAGTGCCGGTTGTGCATTGACAATTGCATCATCCATAATAATGGCATCACACTCACTGTGCCCCGAACAGGCAGTGTTACCTGCTATTGTTGAGAAGAACTCCTGCTTGGATGTATCTCTTGCAACTGACCTTGAGATAACATTAGTTGATGAGTTCTCTCCATTGAGTTCTACAATAAAATCTGTCTTGGCATGCTGCTTGCCATGAGTCATAATGCTTTCCTTGACCTCGAAATAGGCATCCTTCTTAAGATAACCCTTAGTTACTCTGTCAGTAGAATCGATACCCTTAATCTGAGCAGACTCCATAATCATTACAGCTCCTTCATCAAGGTAGCATACTGTTTCAGGATTCATAACATTCTCACCATTGCCATCACCCTCACCGTAATGCTTCTCAACATACTTGACCTTGGCATTCTTCTCTAGGTGAAATGTGTGGATGCCTGCATGCTTGGATGTATCAACACCACAATTATGAATTCCACATCCTGCAACAATAGTTACATCAGCGCCTTCGCCAATGAAGAAATCATTATATACACATTCCTGCAGACCACTTTCACTTAAGACAACAGGAATATGAACGCTCTCATTAACTGTTCCAGGCTTAATGATAATATCGATTCCGTCCTTATCGTCTTTGCTGATAATGTCAATATTGGCAGTTGTGTTGCGGCTGTCAAGTTTGCCGTTAGTTCTTATATTATACGCACCTTCTGGAACGCCATGAAGGTCAGCGACTTCTTTTAATATATTCTTCTGTATTGCATCCATATTTTTACCTCTTATATACGTTACTTACATATAATGCATTTTTGTATAGTAACACTTCGCTAAGAATATGTAAGTAATTGATGTTCAGTTACACTTAAACATATGACGAAAACCGGTGTTCAATCCGTCTCAGACGGCTCACACCTATTCGTGCCTTCCTTGGCACGAATTTTTCTCACATCATCAATTACTAACATATACTATCGCTTGAGTTAATCTATACAAAAACACATTATATAAGTAACGTAATTATAAATAATTATATATTAGTCCAAAGCATCCTCTAACGGCTTGCATGGCTTAGATGTGTTATTGGTTCCTAGTAGCTTAGGGAGGACTTCATCCTTAGAGCCATAGTGCATTAGATTACCGTCAGACAGAACTATAATCTTATCTGCTATATCAAGGATTCTCTCCTGATGGGAAATGATAATTATAGTGCCATCTATTGCATCACGCATTTTCTCGAATACATGAATTAAGCTCTTGAAACTCCATAAATCAATTCCAGCTTCTGGCTCGTCGAAGATAGAGACCTTAGTTCCTCTTGCTCTAATCATTGCAATCTCTATTCTCTTAAGCTCGCCGCCAGACAACTTACCATTAAGTTCACGGTCCACATAATCTCTAGCACATAGTCCTACTTCTGAGAGCAGGTCGCATACCTCATTAATGCTAAGGTTCTTACCTGCTGCAAGACAGATCAAATCCTTAACAGTAAGTCCCTTGAAATGGACAGGTTGTTGAAATGCGAATGATATCCCTGCATTAGCTCTCTCAGTAATAGACATATTAGTTATATCTACGCCATCAAGTATAATCTGACCACTAGTTGGTGTAAGAATACCTGCAATAATCTTAGCTAAAGTTGACTTACCTCCACCATTAGGTCCTGTTATTGCTACAAAATGATCATCTATTGTTAGAGAGATATCTCTTAGTATTTCCTTAGAATCATCTATCTCATCACTAACTTCATAAGAGATATTTTTAAGTTCTAACATGTATAGTCTCCTTAATAATTATAATTCAACAGTCCAGTTGTACTTATCCTCAAGCTTGCCCCATTGAATTCCTGTAAGTGTATCGTATAGCTTCTGTGTGAGCTCACCTGTCTTAGAGTCGTTAATTACAACTACATCATCCTTGTACTTAAGCTCTCCAACAGGAGAAATAACAGCAGCTGTTCCTGTACCGAATACTTCCTCTAATGTGCCGTCATGTCCTGCCTTCATTATAGTCTCAATAGCAATCTTCTCTTCATGAACCTTGTAACCCCAATCCTTAAGAATTGTAATCATAGAATCACGAGTTACACCAGGAAGAACAGTTCCTTCAATTGGAGCTGTATATATCTCACCGTCAATCTTGAACATGATATTCATTGTTCCAACTTCTTCAACATATTTCTTCTCTTCACCATCAAGCCACAATACCTGTGTATATCCCTGCTTCTCAGCCTTAACCTGTCCTAAGATAGAACCTGCGTAGTTACCACCACATTTTGTAAATCCTGTTCCACCCTTAACTGCACGAACAAGCTCGTCCTCAACAAGAATCTTAACTGGATCAAGACCTGTAGGATAATAAGCTCCAACAGGACAGCATATAACGATGAACTTATAGCTTGTTGCCATATGTACGCCTAAGGATGCCTCTGTTGCGAACATAAATGGACGGATGTAAAGCGAAGTATCCTCTGCATCAGGAACCCAGTCCTTCTCAACCTTAACTAATTCCTCAACAGCCTGAACAAAATCCTCTTCAGGAAATGCTGGCATACAAAGTCTCTCATTAGACTTAATCATTCTCTTGGCATTCATGTCAGGTCTAAATAGTTGAATCTTGCCATCAGCTCTTCTATATGCCTTAAGTCCTTCAAATGTCTCCTGCGCATAGTGAAGAACAACACACTGTGGTGCAAGCTCAATTGGCTTTAAAGGAGTAATTCTGGCATCATGCCAACCCTGATCCACATCCCAGTCACACACATACATATAATCTGTCATGTATTTACCGAAGCCAAGTGCTCCGTGAAAATCTGGTTTCTCCTTAAGTGTTGTTGCTTTCTCAAATCTAATATCCATTGTAATTAATCCTCCATTAATCATTAAATATATAGTAATCCCTAATTTCTATATTATATAGAAAAACCATACTAATTGCAATAATTCTATGCTCAACTCACAAAAAAGCGTGTATATTTCTATTCTTAATATTTCTTTTATGGCATACTAAAATATGGTATAATTTTCTAGGAATGTCTAGACTTAGGAGTATTTGAAAATGTTAAAAAAATCGGCTCAATTTATTACTGCAATCTTAATGGTTATTTCACTATCACTAACCATTACACCTATATATAACATTAGTGCCCAAAACAATAATGAGGGCATGGAACAATATGAAGAGACAAACTATCAGTTATTCCGTCCAAGCTATACAGGAGATGCTGCATGGTTAAATGACTTCGAGCTAGAAGAGGACCCTGCTACTGCTGGGAAGGTAATACTTGTAAAATATATAGGTTCTGCTGAGAATCTATCAATTCCAGCCAAGGTAACAATTGGTACGACTGAATATGATGTCACATTATGTGATAGCCCAAAATATTTCCTAAATACAAGCGATACCGATGATAATAACACTACTAAATCAGTAACATTTGCCACAGGTTTTGATACAAGTAATGTTACTAATATGACTTATATGTTTTATAATTGCAAAGCACTTACCAGTATTAATATTAGCAGCTTCAATACTGAGAATGTTACTGATATGAATCATATGTTTTCGGAATGCTCATCTTTAAGTAATTTAGACCTTAGTAACTTCGATCTTACCTCGCTATCAGATGATTTGAATCATGATAGTACGCTTCAAGATTGTACTTCTCTTCAAACTATTGATATCCCTCTTAATCTCCATAAGGATATTCCATTGCCAGGTACATTTTGTAGAGAAGACAATCCAGATATTATTTACACCTCACTTCCAACAGCTCAAACGTCGAGTTTTATAATTGTGAAAGTCAATATTCCTACCACTGGAGTTACTGTAACTCCTACTAACCAAACTATAAATGTAGGTAATACATTTACCATAACTCCAACTGTTACTCCTGATAATGCTACTGACAAAAGTGTAATATGGACTAGTAGCGACGACACAATTGCTACAGTTGATGATAATGGCACGGTAACAGCATTAATGGAAGGCACGGCTACTATTACTGCAACCACTAATGATGGTGGGTTTACTGCATCCTGCGTTATAACAGTAGTCAAGCGTGAAGGAAGAGTTACAGGTATAACTGTAACTCCAATTAGCAAGACTGCAACTGTAGGAGAAATCTTCTTCGTTACACCTTATATAACGCCTGTGGATGCAGAAGATAAAAGCGTAACCTGGTCAAGCAGCAATCCATCAATTGCCACAGTTGATAGCAACGGCAAAGTAACAGTTATAAGGGAAGGCGTCGTTACAATTACGGCTACTACTAATGACGGTGGTCTTAAAGCCACTTGCACTGTTACTGTAGTTGATTCTACTGCTGATATTCATCGCTTCTATAATCCTATCAGTGGCGAACATTTATTTACAAGTAATGACGGCGAACGTTCATACCTTACTGCTATTGGATGGAATTATGAAGGAGTTGCCTGGACTGCTCCTTATTCTTCAAACAGACCAGTATATAGAGTATTCAATCCTTATACAGGAGAACATCATTATACTATGAATGACGACGAAAGAAACTACTTACTGCTGACAGGTTGGAATAATGAAGGAATAAGTTGGTATTCAGTCAATACTAATACAAAAGGAACACCTGTGTATAGATTGTTCAATCCATATATAAGCGGTATAGGTGCTCATCATTACACAACTAATACATCAGAACGAGATTATCTAATCTCACTAGGCTGGAACTATGAAGGTATCGGCTGGTATGGATTATAAATACTAGTTTTATTGAAAATATAAAAATACATACTATTGTAAAAATCACATTTAAGGAGAATCGTAACATGTTAAAAAAAACTGTCAAACTTATCACTGCAATTGCTATGGTGATTTCACTAGCACTAACTATCACACCTATATACAGCATTAATGCCCAAGGTAATGGTGATGGTGCAGAACAATATCTAGAAACAAGTTATCAGTTATTTAATCCAAATTATACAGGGGATGCTGCCTGGTTAAATGACTTCGTACTAGAGGAAGACCCTGCTGTTGCTGGCAAGGTAATACTTGTAAAATATATAGGTTCTGCTGCGAATCTATCAATTCCAGCCAAAGCAACAATTGGTACAACTGAATATGATGTTTCATTATGTAATAGTCCAGAATTCTTTCTAAATACAAGTTACACTGTTGTTAATAACACTACTAAATCAGTAACATTTGCTCCTGATTTCGACACAAGTAATGTCACTGATATGTCGGAAATGTTCTGTAACTGCCAAGCTCTTACCACTCTTGATGTCTCTAATTTTAATACAGAGAATGTTACTAATATGAACAGTATGTTTTATAAGTGCTCATCTCTTTCCACTCTTGACGTCTCTAATTTTAATACTGAGAATGTCACTGATATGTCATCTATGTTCTTTAATTGCATAGCTCTTACCACTCTTGACGTCTCTAATTTTAATACTGAGAATGTTACTAATATGAACAGTATGTTTTCGTGGTGCTCATCTCTTACCACTCTTGATTTATCTAATTTTAATACTGAGAATGTTACTGATATGCAAGCTATGTTCTGTTATTGCCCAGCTCTTACCACTCTTGACGTCTCTAATTTTAATACTGAGAATGTTACTAATATGTCAGCTATGTTCCGTTCTTGCGAAGCTCTTACCACTCTTGACGTCTCTAATTTTAATACTGAGAATGTTACTTTTATGAGGGACATGTTCTATAACTGCCAAGCTCTTACCACTCTTAACGTCTCTAATTTTAGCAATGAGAATGTTACTAGTATGTCGTGCATGTTTTACGGATGTTCTGCTCTTACCACTCTTGACGTCTCTAATTTTAATACTGAGAATGTTACCAATATGTCATATATGTTCCTTTATTGCGAAGCTCTTACCACTCTTGACATAAGTAGTTTTGACCTCGCAAACCTTACAGAATCATACAACGTTTTAGGGGGGTGCAATTCTCTGCAAACTATTAAGACGCCACTTAACCTTCAGAAAGATATTGCATTACCAGGCACATTTGTAAGACAAACCGATCCAAGTGTTAGTTACACCTATCTTCCAACAAACACTTCAGCAAGCTTTACAATCATCAGAGATACGCCTGTCAATGGAATATCAGTTTCTCCTACTTCCAAAACAATTAAGGTTGGAGAAAGTTTCAATATAACGCCTACTGTAACACCTGCCTCTGCAACAGATAAAGTTGTTACATGGTCAAGTAGTAATAACGCAATCGCTTCAGTTGACACTACTGGAAAGGTAACAGGATTAAGCACAGGAACAGCAACTATAACTGCAACTACTCATGATGGTGGATTAACAGCCACCTGTACCGTAACTGTCAGCAACACTACTATAAATGTAACAGGCATCACACTAGATACTACCGCAAAAACTATGGGTGTCGGAGAAACCTACAACTTAAAGCCTACCATAACACCTTCTAACGCTACAGATAAAAGTGTTGAATGGTTTAGCGGTAATCCTGCAGTAGCCTCAGTTGATACTACGGGTAAAGTAACGGCAAAAGCCATAGGAGTAGCTGTTATTACAGCCACTACTCATGATGGTGGATATAAAGCCACCTGTACAATAACAGTTAGCAACTCCAAGGTAAGCGTAACTGGCATTGAACTAACAACTACATCCAGAAATATGTATGCTGGCGACCAATACATTTTACAAACAATTATCAAGCCTGATAATGCAACAGACAAAAGTGTCACATGGACTAGTAGCAATCCTGCCATTGCCACAGTTGATGAAAGCGGCATAGTATCAGCTCTAAAAGCAGGAACAACTACTATTACCGCTACTACTAATGATGGTGGCTTCAAGGCTAATTGCATAATAACTGTAACTGGTGAAGTAGTTAATGTAACCGGCATTACTCTGTCTCCTACAACCAAAACAATGTATACAGGAGAAAGCTTCATTCTAATTCCTACTATAACTCCTGACAACGCAACTAATAAAAGCGTTACATGGACTAGCAGCGACCCTACAATTGCTTCAGTTGACGAAAATGGCATGGTCAAAGCAATAAAGAAGGGAACAGCTACTATAACTGCCAAGACAGATGACGGTGGTTTTACTGCCACTTGTGTAATAACAGTTAATGAGGGCGATAAAAAAGTTACAGGAATAACTTTAACACCAACTACTAATACTATTAAACCAGGAGACAGCTTCGTTATAACACCTACCGTTACACCTGTTGATGCGGCTGACAAAAGCGTAACCTGGTCAAGTAGCGATTCATCCATTGCTAGGGTTGACAGCACAGGCAAGGTTACTGCTTTAAAGGCAGGAACAGTTACCATTACCGCAACTACCAATGATGGCGGATATAAGGCTACTTGTACTGTTACTGTAGCTAATATTACTAATATTTATATATATAGACTCTATAATCCTAATAGTGGCGAGCATTTCTTCACAAACAACGATGGAGAACGCAAATATCTTGCTTCTATCGGTTGGGATGATGAAGGTGTTGCCTGGACATCTCCATCCTTGTCAAGTGTTCCTGTATATAGATTATTCAATCCATTTACTGGAGAACATCACTACACATCTAACTTAGAAGAAAGAAACTATCTAGTATTATTAGGTTGGCATGATGAGGGAATAGGTTGGTATTCGATTGATTACCATACAAAAGGAACGCCTATATACAGATTATTTAATCCATATATAAGCGGTATAGGTGCACATCATTATACAAAGAACGATACAGAACGTGATTATCTAAGAACTGTAGGTTGGAATTATGAAGGTATAGGCTGGTATGGCATTTAACCTCTAATTCTTACTGAACTCTGTTAATTCTAGACCTTCATTACGATCTAAGGTCATACCAATAGACCATTCCTTCGCAAATAGAAGGAGTGGTCTTCCTTTCATATCCTTAACCTTCTTCATATCGCTGGTTCCGTTAATTGAATCAACGTCAATATCATCATTTGCAATCCAGCGGATGTATTCATAAGGAAGATTCTCCATCTTAATCTCAACATTGTATTCATTGTTAAGGCGATACTTAAGTACGTCGAATTGCAGCACGCCAACAACGCCTACAATAATCTCTTCCATTCCTGTGTTGAACTCCTGGAATATCTGAATAGCACCCTCCTGAGCAATCTGGTTGATTCCCTTCATGAACTGCTTACGCTTCATTGTATCAACCTGTCTTACTCTTGCAAAATGCTCTGGTGCAAATGTTGGTATTCCTTCAAATTGGAATTTCTCCTTAGAATTGCTTATTGTATCACCAATAGAAAAGATTCCCGGGTCAAACACACCGATAATATCTCCAGCATAAGCTTCACTTACAATCTTCCTGTCAGAAGCCATCATCTGCTGTGGCTGAGATAAGCGCATTTTCTTATCCCCCTGAATATGAGTAACCTCCATATTGGCATCGAATCTGCCAGAGCATATTCTCATAAATGCAATTCTATCTCTATGTGCCTTATTCATATTAGCCTGAATCTTGAATACGAAAGCACTAAAGTCTTCAGAGAAGGGGTCAATAATTCCATTATCTGACGTTCTTGGAAGTGGGGACGATGTCATCTCTAAGAAATGCTTTAGGAATATCTCCACTCCAAAGTTAGTAAGGGCAGAACCGAAGAACACAGGTGATAACTCGCCCTTACTTACAAGGTCAATATCAAATTCTGCAGAAGCACCATCAAGAAGCTCGATTTCCTCTAACAGCTGCTCCTTCTGCTCAGCTGTAATCTCATTAGTATCAGCCGCCTCGTCAACAGAGATTACCTTGGATACACCCTCCTTAGTACCCTTCATTGTGTCAGAGAATGTTGTAATCATTGAGGATTTCCTATCATATACACCTTTGAATTCCTTACCAGAACCAATTGGCCAATTAATAGGACATGTTGGAAGACCAAGCTCCTTCTCAATATCATCAAGAAGCTCGAATGTGTCGTTAGCATCTCTATCCATCTTATTAATAAATGTGAATATAGGAATGTGTCTCATGGCACATACCTTGAATAGCTTTCTAGTCTGGGCCTCAACACCCTTGGATGCATCAATTACCATAACAGCCGAATCAGCCGCCATAAGGGTACGATATGTATCCTCAGAGAAGTCCTGGTGACCAGGAGTATCAAGAATATTGATGCAATATCCATCATAATTAAACTGAAGCACTGAAGATGTTACGGAAATACCTCTCTCCTTCTCTATCTCCATCCAGTCTGATACAGCGTGTCTTGCTGTAGCCTTACCCTTGACAGAGCCTGCCAGATTAATTGCACCACCATACAGTAGGAACTTTTCCGTAAGAGTTGTCTTACCAGCATCAGGGTGGGAAATTATGGCAAATGTTCTTCTCTTAGTTATCTCTTCTTTTAAACTAGACATAGTTTTCTCCTTCAATTTCCATCCTCATCAAATCGACCAAACACTTGCTCGCTCATAAAGAAATGTCGCTTAGCAGGTTTTGGTCTATTTGATATAAGTGATTATTATAATCCAAAATATTCTAGTATTGTGTCAGCGATATATGTATATGAATCCTTCACACCTAAGTTAGTATTAGGTGTAATAGTATTGCCGTACATTAGAAGTGGCACACACTCTCTGGTGTGGTCAGTGCCAGAATAGTCAGGGTCGCAGCCATGGTCGGCTGTGATTATGAGTACATCTTCGCTTCGCATTTTAGATAGAAATTCAGGGAGTCGAGTGTCAAAGTATGACAGGGCCTTGGCGTAGCCATCTCTGTCTCGACGATGACCATATAACATATCATAATCAACAAGATTAACAAAGCACAGGCCCTCAAAATCTCTGTCCATCATCTCTAGAGTCTTATCAATGCCATCTTCGTTACTTCTAGTTCTTACATAATCTGATATACCTACACCCGCGAAGATATCGTATATCTTGCCCACTGCAAGGGTTTCATAGCCAGATTGCATCAGTTTATCTAACATAGTTTCCTTTGGTGGCTCAATGGAGAAATCATGGCGATTGCTTGTTCTAACGTATTTGCCTGATGAGCCTGTAAATGGTCTTGCTATAACACGACCAACTCCATGCTCTCCCGTAAGCATAGCTCTCGCCTTCTTACAATAATCATATAACTCCTCAACAGGAACTATATCCTCGTGAGCAGCAATCTGGAATACGGAATCAGCACTTGTATATACAATCAAATCACCCGTCTTAACATGCTCGTCACCATATACATTAATGACCTCTGTTCCTGAATATGGCAGATTACATAAGATTCCTCTATCTGTTAATTCCTTGAACTTATCAATAACTTCTGGTGGAAATCCATTAGGATATGTAGGAAGTGGCCTGTCAGATATAACTCCTGCAATCTCCCAGTGACCTATGGTTGTGTCTTTGCCAGCTGACGCTTCATTAAGTCTTGCCACGGCACCCATATAGGAATCTATCTTGCTATTGGCGACGCTCTTATCCTCTCCTAAGCAATTCTTGCCTTCAAGACTTAATTCCATTCCATCTATATTAAAATATCCTAATTCACGCATGTTAGGCATAGCAAAGTAAGGGCTCTTAGAACATGACAAAAGTGTATTAGCACCCTCATCACCAAAGTCCTTGGCATCCTTGGCCAGTCCCATACCTACTGAATCTAATACTATTAAGAATACACGTTTCATTATATGCGGGTCCCCTCTTACGACATATTACCAGTCGTAAGGAATCCTCCCACTACGTGGGTCCCTCCTTACGACATAACATAAAATATGCACCACTAATAGTGGTGCATACATAATCATTAATTATATTTGCGCTTTCTAGCAGCTTCTGACTTCTTCTTACGCTTAACAGAAGGCTTCTCATAATGCTCTCTCTTACGTATCTCTTGCTGGATACCTGCCTTGGCGCAATTTCTTTTAAAACGACGAAGTGCGCTATCTAGCGATTCGCCTTCTTTTACTACTACACTTGACATATCTTCAACCCTCCCTCCAGTTTGGATTGTGCTTACCAACTGACTGGGTAATAATCTATTGCACTTATGGAATTATACATATAAATCGCTTCTAAGTCAAGAATTATTTACATTATAATGACTCAGATAAGGCAAATATCTTGTCAAGTATCTCCTTAGTAGTATCCATGCTATCAACACATCCTTTTGTGATAGATAGGGATTGCTCAGCCGAAGCAACAACCTCTTCTGATGAAGCAGATAGATTAGATATAGAATCTATTACTTCATTATTTGCATCAGTAGAGTCGCCTACCTTAGCTTCAATAGCTTCGACTGCATTAGATAATTGCAATACAGCTTGATCAATCTGCTTAAATTGTTCATCTGTTACATTAATCAATCTGGCTTCTTCCTTAGTAGCCTGTACTGATTTTTGCATATTATTTGAAGCAGCTACAATGTTATCTACTAATGTATCAATAACCTCTGCAATCTTCTCTGCAGAATCCTTTGTTGTATCTGATAGATTTCTAATCTCATCAGCAACAACCGCAAATCCTTTACCAGCCTCTCCTGCTCTGGCGGCCTCAATTGAAGCATTAAGTGATAACAGGTTAGTCTGTGATGAAATCTCAAGAATTGTCTCAACAACATCCTTAATACCTTGAACTCTATTCTGAAGTTCGTCGGTCATATCTGCTGTCTCACCATTAATTGTACTAACAATCTCAGATTGCTGCATTAAGCTCTCAACTGTCTTATTTCCTTCAGCAATAACACGAGAAGCTTCCTCACTAGTCTCTGCCATATCCTTTGTCTTATTTACAACCTCTTGCAATGCATCAGTAATGTTAGCTGACATTGCTGTCTGTGTCTGGATAGATGAAGCTGTTTGTCTTGTTGAATCACTAATGTGATTAACAGATGAAGATGATGATTCAATATTCTTAGCAAGGCTCTCAACTGAATCATTAGCATTTCCAAGTAAATCCTTAATCTCATCTGTTGTCTGCTTGATCTTCTCAGCAACCTGCTGTTGCTCAATTGCTTGTCTTTCAGCCGTATCAAGCAGCTCAGCATCCTGCTTAGCAAGCATCTTAACTGCAAGGAATGCTATAACACAACCTACAATAGCAAACCAGTCATTAGTTATTACTTTGAAAGTGTCTTCTCCACTGCCAAATATAATGTATAAAACCGTATATACAGCATTGCCTACTACTGCAACAATAATTCCTATAGTACATGTCTTTACAGACTTGTGAAGCATAATTACAAAACATATTAAGAATGTAAATGCATATAAAAGTGGTGCGTTAATATTAGACCATAATGTATCAAAATATGTTATCAGCACACCTACAAACATTACAAGGTGCCCTTTATGGCTCTTACCGAATTTAATCTTACCAATAACGGTAACAATTATACCGAAGACAACAATTCCTGCAGAAATAATCACACGCGTAAAGCTTCCGGATTTGTTACCATACATTATTGTACATACTAATGCTAGCACGTGAATAACTAATAGGAATACAAAAGTCAGGTTATTCTTCTGAATCAAATGTTTTTGTTCTACTTCTTTTTTATTCATGGTATATCTCCTCACACAAAATTACTTAACCACAGATACGTAATTTATGCATAATATTATACCATTTTTCTCTTTTTATGCAATATAAGACAGTTTGATTGCGCAAAAAAAGAGGAAGGGTTTACCTTCCTCAAATTATTCTCACATATTAAAGCTGTGATGCAAGTACATCTTTGGCTTTGGCAAGGCATTCGTCGATACCTGCTGGGTTCTTGCCTCCTGCCTGAGCCATGTTAGGACGACCACCGCCGCCACCGCCTACAAGCTTGGCAATTTCCTTAACGATATTACCTGCGTGGGCGCCTTTCTTAACAGCCTCATCTGTTGCCATAACAACAAGGCTAACCTTGCCATCTGTAGCAGACGCTAATACAATTACACCTTCGCCAATATTAGTCTTAATATCATCTCCAACATCACGAAGACCATTCATATCGACATTATCAAGCTTCATAGCAATGAAGTTAACGTCTCCTACCTTCTCAACCTCAGAAGACACATCACCAATTGCATCCTTAGCAGCTGCGTACTTAAGGAAGTCAATCTGGCTATTTAACTTCTTATTCTCCTTGAGAAGTGATTTAACCTTATCCTCGATATTATCAACACCAGTCTTAAGAAGACCAGCCACGCTATTAAGCTTTGTCTCTAACTCGTTAAAATACTCGAATACAGCCTGGTTAGTAATTGCCTCAATACGACGTGTACCTGCAGCAACACCACCTTCTGATATAATCTTAAATGCTACAATATCAGATGTGTTAGAAGCATGAGTACCACCACATAATTCTACTGAGAAGTCACCCATCTTAACAACTCTAACTACATCACCATATTTCTCGCCGAATAAAGCCATAGCGCCAGACTTCTTAGCATCATCAATTGACATCTCTTCTGTAACAACATCAAGAGACTCTCTTATCTTGGTATTGACGATATCTTCTACCTTCTTAATCTCTTCTGTCGTCATTGCTGAGAAATGACTAAAGTCAAATCTTAATCTGTCAGCGCTTACCTCAGAGCCCTTCTGCTCAACATGCTCACCTAGAACCTCACGAAGTGCCTTCTGAAGCAAATGTGTTGCAGAGTGATTCCTTGCAATCAAAGCTCTACGCTTCTTATCTACTTCCATCTTGGCCATAGCGCCAATGTTAACTTCACCCTTAGTAACAACACCAATGTGAGCAACCTTGTCCTCACCAACCTTAATAGTGTCAGTTACAGTGAAGACGCTTTGCTTACCCTTAATTACACCAGTATCACCAATCTGTCCACCCATGGTAGCATAGAATGGTGTCTTATCAACGAAGATTGCGCCCTTGCTTCCTTCTGTTAGCTTATCAACAACCTCATCCTCTGTTGTAAGGGCAATGATTGTAGAATTAACACTTAAGGAAGTATAACCTACGAACTTTGTTGTAATTGAAGTATCTAACTCTTCATATACACTTGCATCCTTACCCATGTAATTAGTCTCTTTACGGGCAGCTCTTGCAGTCTCACGCTGCTGATCCATACATTTGGCAAATCCCTCTTCATCATAGGACATACCTGACTCAGCTAGAATCTCTGCTGTAAGGTCAATCGGGAATCCAAATGTATCATATAACTTAAAGGCATCCTCCCCTGGGAGTACCTTACTGTTATTCTTAACAAGTTCAGCCTTCATCTCTTCTAAGATGTTAAGTCCCTGGTCAATTGTCTTATTGAACCTATTCTCTTCCTCTGTAAGAACCTTGAATATATATATCTTCTTCTCATCTAACTCTGGATATCCATCCTTAGACTCATTAATAACAGTCTCAGACAGCTTAGATAAGAATACGTCCTTAATTCCAAGCATTCTTCCATGTCTTGCAGCACGACGAATAAGACGACGAAGTACATATCCTCTACCTTCATTAGATGGGGATACACCATCTGCCACAAGAAATGTTGCTGACCTGATATGGTCTGTAATAAGACGGATAGACACATCATCCTGCTCGTTGACCTGGTATTTTTTACCACACATTTCACATACCTTGTCACGAATAGCCTTCATAGTATCGATATCGAAGACAGAATCCACATCCTGCATAACAACAGCAAGACGCTCAAGTCCCATACCAGTATCAATATTCTTATTCTCTAGCTCTTCGTAATTGCCCTTACCATCGCCGTTAAACTGTGTGAATACGTTGTTCCACACTTCCATATAGCGGTCACACTCGCAGCCTACCTTACAATCAGGCTTGCCACAACCGTATTTCTCGCCACGGTCATAATAAATCTCTGAACAAGGTCCGCAAGGTCCTGCACCATGCTCCCAGAAGTTGTCGCATTCCCCAGTCTCTGGGTCACGATAGAACTTAGTAATCCTATCCTCAGATACGCCAATTACATCAGTCCATATCTTAAGGGCTTCATCATCCTCGCCATAGATAGAAGGATATAATCTGTCCTCAGACAGACCTAACACCTTAGTCAGATATTCCCAGGACCATGTAAGAGCTTCCTTCTTAAAATAGTCACCAAAAGAAAAATTACCCAGCATCTCAAAAAAAGTCAGATGGCGGGCAGTCTTGCCTACATTATCAATATCTCCTGTACGAACACATTTCTGGCACGTACACATTCTTGTCTTAGGTGGTACCTCCTGACCTGTAAAATAAGGCTTAAGTGGTGCCATACCAGCATTAATAAGAAGAAGACTATTATCATTCTCAGGAACAAGAGAATAGCTGCCCTTAGACAGATGTCCCTTGCTCTCGAAGAACTCAAGAAAACTTCTTCTTAATTCATTAACTCCATTATTCATTAGTTGTCTCTCCTTCGGCGCTTGTTGTCTCAGCTACAGTAGCTGCAGCCGCTTCCTTAGCGTCCTTTCTTTTTCTTAAAGCCCTGCCTACCAGCACGCCAAGAATGGCTACTGCGACAAGTATTATAAATATTATTAGATACTGCAAAAAGCTTGCTAAAAATGCCATGTGAAATTCCTCCATAAATACACATACTAACGGTTAAAATTATAAACTATTATCCATATATTATCAAGATAACATATCGCTTATTCTAGTTCATTCTGCGAATTATCTCATTGGCTCTGCGATATACCTCATTAGTATCAAATCCAATATTAAATCTTCCCATATCATATAGAATCTTGCCATTAACCATTGTAAATATAACATTTTGCTTGCTGCCTGAATATACAATATTCTTAACAATGTTATTAACAGGCTGCATATTAGGCTGACGCAAATCAATGGCAATAATATCTGCCTTCTTGCCTACTGATAATCTGTCACAGTCTTCAAGTCCCATACATTTAGCGCCGTTAACAGTCGCCATGTATAGCACTTCCTCAGCAGGAACTACTGCCGCATCATTCTCCTTAACCTTAGCAAGTGCTGTTGTTAAGAACATTTCCCTGAACATGTCAAGGCAGTTGTTGCTTGCAGGTCCGTCAGTTCCAATTGCAACAGGAATGCCCATTTGCAAATACCTGTTAATAGATGCTATACCACTTGCAAGCTTGAGATTACTAGCAGGGTTAGTTACTGCATATAGCTTGTTCTTCTTAAATATATCATAATCATTATCTGACATATGAACGCAGTGATAGCCACCGCCACCATAGCGATACATGCCAAGCTCTTCTGTTAATTCTGTAGGTGTCTTGCCCCATCTCTCCTTACACTCTTCTACTTCTTTAGCCGTCTCTGAATTGTGCATAAACATTGGGGAATGATACTTCTCACACAGACCTGCAACACCTTCCATAAGCTCCTTAGATGTTGTGTATTCAGCGTGGAAGCCAATGATAAATGACGACAGGTCACTCATCTCATTTACGATATTATAATTCTCTTCTAGCTGCTCAATTGTGCCGCCGAAGTTGTTAAGACCAGAAGTCTGAACTGTTCTAAAACCACAGTCAATAGACGCCTTGGCATTCTTAGGTGGGAAGAAATACATATCGAAGTTAGATGTGATTCCTGATGTAAGATACTCCATAATTCCAAGAATATCAAGCCAATATACATCCTCATCTGTAAGCTGTCCTTCCTTAGGAAATACTTTTTCAAAGAGCCAGCTTTGTAGTGGCAGGTCATCTGCGAATGACCTAAGAAATGTCATAGCAGTATGGGTATGAGCATTCTTAAAGCCAGGCATAAGTAGATTGCCCTCAAGGTTACGCTCTACATCGAAATGAGTACAAGGAACTCCTTGCTCATAAGTTGCTGCATTAGAGATGTCTCGACCATCTACTCCCACAGGAGTACCACTTATGTAGCTAATCTTGTTATCAGATATATGAAGCTCTCCCTTAATTGTTGTAAATGTCTTATCATCATTTGTTAGTAAAATCAATGCATTATAAAACTTTGTATTCATACCCTTCCTCCTAAGTGTCTGTTTCTTTTTTCTTATCCTTTTCTTTATATAAGTTAGTTAATGCTAGTGATAATCTCTGTAACGAGTGCACTAAACTTCTTAGCAACCTTGCGTCCTGCTTCTAGGACCTCCTCTTCTGTAAGAGGTGTTGGATTAATGCCTGCAGCAAGGTTAGATACACATGATATTCCAATTATATCCATGCCCATATGATTAGCTGCAATAGCCTCGCATGTCGTTGACATTCCTACAGCATCAGCACCCATAGCCTTAGCCATCCTGATTTCTGCCGGAGATTCATAATTAGGTCCAGGCATCTGAATATACACGCCCTCTTTAAGTTCTATATCAAGCTTCTCCGCACATTTCTTAGCTAACTGCCTTAGCTCTTCATTGTAAATGTGTGACATATCAGGGAATCTCACTCCAAGCTCCGATATATTCTCACCTCTTAAAGGCGATGGAACAAGCTGCGATATCTGGTCAGTTATAAGCATAAGGTCCCCAGCGTTAAAGTCAGAATTGATTCCACCACTTGCATTAGTAACGAATAATGTCTTCGCGCCGAGAAGCTTCATAAGACGAATTGGAAGGACGACGTCAGACATGTCGTAGCCCTCATAGAAATGCACTCTTCCCTGCATTACAACAACCTTGGTATTTCCAACATATCCGAAGACAAATCTTCCAGCATGACCTGGTGCAGTTGATACAGGAAATCCATCAATATCCTTATAATCTAATGTTGCTTCAACCTTCATTGTATCAGCATAATCTCCAAGACCAGAGCCTAATACAAGTGCAACATCCGGTACAAAATTCACCTTTTCTCTAGCACATTTTAGACATCTTTGTAACTTATCGTATACAGGATTCATATTTACCTCCTAATTACCAGTCGTAAGGAATCCTCCCACTACGTGGGTCCCTCCTTACGACATACTATACATTAAATCTAAACAGTATTACATCTCCATCCTTAACAACATAGTCCTTACCTTCCATACCAACAAGTCCCTTGTCCCTCGCACTAGATAAAGAACCACACTCCATAAGGTCAGAATAATTAACAACCTCTGCCTTGATAAATCCTCTCTCGAAATCAGTATGAATCTTACCAGCAGCCTGTGGGGCTTTGGTTCCCTTAGTAATGGTCCATGCTCTACACTCGTCTTCTCCTGCTGTAAGATAACTAATAAGACCAAGCAAGCTGTAGCTAGCCTTAATCAGCTTATCGAGACCTGACTCCTCAAGTCCAAGCTCTTCTAAGAACATTGCCTTCTCTTCATCATCAAGCTCTGCTAAGTCCTGCTCGATTGCTGCAGAGATAACGAACACCTCTGAGCCTTCTTTGGATGCATACTCACGGACCTTCTTAACATTTTCATTAGAAGCGCCATCATCAGACAAGTCGTCCTCTGCAACGTTGGCAGCATAGATTACAGGCTTGGCTGTAAGGAGATTATACTCCTTAAAATACCCTTCCTCGTCCTCGTCATTAAGGGTAAATGTCTTAGCCATATTGCCATCTTCCATATGCTTATAGAGACGCTCCTGCATAGCAGCTTCCTTCTGAAGAGACTTATCCATTCTTGCCGCTTTGCCTGTCTTAGACATACGACGCTCTAATATCTCCATATCAGAAAAAAGGAGTTCAAGATTAATAGTCTCAATATCACGAAGGGGATCAATTGAGCCATCAACATGAACTACATTGCCATCCTCAAAGCAACGAACCACATGAACAATTGCATCCACCTCACGAATGTTAGCAAGGAACTGATTGCCAAGGCCTTCGCCCTTACTAGCGCCCTTAACAAGCCCTGCAATATCAACAAATTCAATTGTTGCGTGTGTCACCTTCTTAGTATTATATAATTCTCCTAGCTTCTCAATTCTAACATCAGGCACCTGCACCACACCCACATTAGGGTCAATTGTTGCAAATGGATAATTCGCAGCCAGCGCTCCTGCCTTAGTTAATGAATTAAATAACGTAGATTTACCTACATTTGGAAGTCCAACTATTCCTAGTTTCATTTTATTTCCTCCATGCCCGAATTTACGGGCTTTTCTTGTATTTTATTTCGGAGGTTTACGCCAATTTTACGCCAACTGGCTCAAACCTATTGATTATTTTTTTACTTCCTAAGCCTATTTATCACTTATAATTCTACGCCATTTTCGTTTCTATTGGCGTAGAATTTCTTGAGAAAATCTTCATAGCTTCTTCAAGTGATTCATCTGTCACATGAACATAAGTATCCATTGTTGTACTTAAACTTGCGTGTCCTAGAATCTTCTGCAAGCATTTAGGATGTACGCCTCTTTCAATACATCTTGTAGCAAAAGTATGACGTAGCGCATGCATACAAAAAGGTTTTATTCCGGCAGCCTCGCAGATTTTATACAGATTTGTGTCATATGAAGAATTCTTTGTTGGTTCACCAGTACGGAAATTAATAAATACCAAATCTTTCATCTTAAACCGTCTCAATTGACCAATACGTGGATCCATATACTCTAATTCTTCATCAAGAAGTGGCGATTCTTTACGATAAGATTTTTTCTCATATATATTTTTCAATATCTCATAAGCCACTTCCGTCATAGGAATAATCCTTATTCCTGATATAGTCTTTGGTGAAGATGCTCTCCATTTCTTTTGCCCATAACGGAACTCCATCTGTTTCTCAACAGTAATTGTTCGTTTTTCAAAATCAATGCAATCCCATGTCAGTCCAATTAACTCCCCAGTGCGAAGCCCAGTCTGAAGCACAAGACAAAACTGTGGCCAGTTTCTTGTTCTCTTAGCAGCTTCTTCAAAGCGAGCTTGTTCGTCTAATGTAAGAAAATGAATAGTCTTACGCCTTAAAACCTTAGGCATAACTACCCCTTCCATAGGTTGTTTGAGAATAATATCATTAACCAATGCACTCTTTAACATAGCTCCAAGGCAAATATATGTCTGATAAATTGTACTTGTCGCATACCTTCCTTCCATTGCATTAATAATATGCTGACAGTGCATAGGCTTTACGTCAACAATTCTCATCTCACCTATAAAATCTTTGATATCATTCATATACCTATCTCTATAATTTCTCTGCGTATTTGGCGACAAAGAAGACTTAAATGTCTTCATCCAATAATGATACCATTCATCAACTGTAAGATTCTCTACACCTTTATCTACATCTTCATCTGTATTAAGTTTTCCGAGAGCCACGAACTTCTTTGCCTCAGATACCTTATCAAAATAACCTTCGTGTCTCTTACCATCTGCACTTGTATACCTTCCGGAATACTTTCCATCTTTACGTTGCATAACCCCAGTTCCAAGTTCTTTCCCTTTAAGGTCTTTGCCCATATTTATCAGCTCCTTTCTAATAATCCGAAAAGAGCCTCAGTGCGTAGTTTAGAATAACATAACGAGGCTCTTTTATCAATATTTGCAGCAAATAAAATCAACCAGTTAGACCGAAGTTGCACGTTTGATATAATCCTCAAATAGCTCTCTTTTAATAAGGGTTTTCTGCCCAATACATATTATGAAATCACAAAACGGAGACTTTGTTAATTCTCTAATCTTATTAACACCAATTCCACTATACGCTGCTGCTTCTTCAATGGACAATGTCACCTTGTCTTTGATTTGAACTTCGTATTTCTCTTTACTCATAATTTCACCTCCTCTTCAATTTATTAGAAACAACAAAACCAAAAAATTTGTTTCTACTACTTTCTTGCAAAAAATCACATTATTCCATAAAAAAATCACTCCATAACCAAGAAGTGATTAAAACTAAACAATATCTAATTGTTATCAATCCCAGAAATGGAGACAGAACTTGGGACAGCTCAAACCGTTGATATTACGTACTTTCCTCTATCAAAAAAGTCCGTCTCAAAAATGAAAATGAAATATATTCACTTGTACTCGACAATAACAGGATACGCAAATATGTGTATGAAATATTTGCATTAATCATAGTCCTATGTCCTATGAGAAAGGGAGTACCCTTAGCCCCTTTAGCATAAAAATGCTCCTAGCATTTCATAAGCTAGAAGCATCATTTATCATCTATATTTATCTTTCTTGCTTTTTGTTTTTAACCAATCACACAACTTATTATACTCTTCATCTGACATCCCTTTTATATCATCTAAATACTTATTAAGTACCTTAGCCAAAACGAAAAATACTTTACTATCATCTTTAAAGAAAACCCAAAACTCTGGTTTATCTTTTAATTCACCAATATCTAAATCTTCATTTATACTTTTAAGATAATCACTATCATTATTTCTCCAGAAATCAAAAAGAGTTATTATATCAGTTGAATCTGGCCATCCGACATATTGTGTGCCAAGTTCATAATATCTTTTCCATGCAAATTCAATATCATTTAAACATTGACTTATAGCTTTATCATTCATATACTAACTCCTTCACACATAATATGTTTTGTTTGTGTACCATTCCCATCCCTCTTAGTCTCCCTTGCCCATCTCCCAAGGGAGAAACTCTAGAGAATTGGCTTAATGCTAAATTATCATCTACTAACTCTTTGCATTAATTCATCGCCATGCTCTTTTAACCATCTACGCATATCTCTATAATCTGGCATTATCAATTCTACTTCTTCCCAAAAGTTTTTAGAATGATTCATATACTTTCTATGTGCTAATTCATGAATAATCACATAATCTCTTACATCGTTCGGAGCAAGCATTAGAAGACAATTAAAGTTAAGATTACCCTTTGAACTACAGCTTCCCCATCTTGTTTTCTGACAACGAATAGTTATTCTTCCATAGTCAACACCCATAATATCAGCATAATATGAAACCCTATTCGGAATATCCTGCTTTGCTTGAACAAATAAGCTATCTAACTCATCATTAGTCAATGGAACAACATCTATCATATTTAACCTTTTATCAATTGCCTTTTCAACATGCTTATTAATCCAGCCTTGTTTTTGACAAACAAAATCTTTAATAGCATAATTGGGCGCTCTTAAAGGTGCCCTTACTATCACTTGACCTAATCTGTCAATCTCAATAGATATTGATTTGCGTTTACTTCTAATTATATTGTAATCCTTTTCAGTCATATCCTAAACCTGCTACAACTCTCAATCAAATCAACTATATACTAAATAAAGCTAATGCGTTGAGTGCATCTTCTCCATCAAGTATTTCAAATTCATTTGTTTCCTTGCTTTCAACAATTACAATAGGAATACCTTCATCATTATCAGGCTCTGTTTCTAATTCATCATAATAACGAAAGTCATCTGTCTCACCTAGTAGTTTCATTTTCGGAAAATCTATAGACTTTGTGTATTCATCAATAGTCATAAACTACCTCTCCTCATGGCACAAATACGTACTTACTTCATCAATATCTCATACAAATCATCTGATAAGTACTCTTTAAGTATCGCTTCAGCATCTATATCACCAAATCCATGATAAAACTCTTCAGCAACACCTCCTGCTATTGCTCCAAATGTATCACTATCACAAGGTAAGCTGTATATATTTCTCATAAATGACTCATAGTCCTTGCTCTCATAAAAGCATCTCATAGCAGGTGGGACAGAACCTTGACAACTCTCGTTCCATTCATATCTAGGACGAATCTCATTAAGGC
>Ga0256404_1001811_pt1 | contig 49646 bp, 51 predicted proteins | sample RumenRJG_01DNA_FD_185990 | JGI IMG/M metagenome (GOLD analysis project Ga0256404, IMG submission 185990) | Bovine rumen microbial communities from Lethbridge, Alberta, Canada - RJG_01 | ecosystem: Host-associated > Mammals > Digestive system > Stomach > Rumen | place: Canada: Alberta | collected...
AGGCGATCGACACCGTCCTCGCCATGATCAAAGAAGAACAGCCCGACATCGTCATCTGCGGTCCGGCGTTCAACGCAGGCCGTTACGGCGTCGCCTGCGGCACCGTCGCCAGCGAAGTCAAGGCACAGCTGGGCATCCCCACGCTCACCGGCATGTACGATGAGAACCCGGGCGTGGACATGTTCAAGTCCAAGACCATCATCATGAAGACCAAGGACAACGCGGCCGGCATGAGAAAGGCCGTCGCCGCCATGGCTCCGGTGGCTTTAAAGATGGCAAAGGGCGAGGAACTGGGCAGCGCTGCCGCGGAAGGGTATTTCCCCACCGGCATCCGCAAGGGTCTGTTCGAAGAGAAGCGCGGTTCCGCAAGAGCTGTGGACATGCTGCTCAAGAAACTGAAAGGTGAGGAGTTCGAGACCGAATATCCCATGCCCCAGTTCGACAGAGTCGCACCGAATCCACCTGTCGTGGATCTGGCCCACGCTAAGGTCGCACTGGTCACCTCCGGCGGCATCGTGCCCAAGGGCAACCCCGACCACATCGAATCCTCCTCTGCATCCCACTACGGCAAGTACGACATCGACGGCGTGGAAGCCCTGACGGACAAGACCTACGAGACCGCTCACGGCGGCTACGATCCGGTCTATGCCAACGCTGACCCGAACAGAGTTCTGCCCGTGGACGTCATGAGAGAGTTCGAAAAGGAAGGCCGCATCGGAGAGCTTTCCCATTACTATTACGCGACTGTAGGAAACGGCACCGCCGTGGCATCCGCGAAGAAGTTTGCTGATACTTTCAGCAAGGAGCTGATCGCGGACGGCGTGCAGTCTGTTATCCTCACCTCCACCTGAGGAACCTGTACACGTTGCGGTGCAACAATGGTCAAAGAAATCGAAAGAGCCGGCATCCCCGTCGTACACATGTGCACGGTCGTGCCCATCTCTCTCACCGTCGGCGCCAACCGGATCGTTCCGACGGTCGCGATTCCCCATCCGCTGGGCAACCCCGCTCTGTCTCACGAAGAGGAGCACGACCTGCGCAAAAAGCTGGTCGGCAGAGCGCTCAAGGCTCTGGAGACCCCGGTGGACGGACAGACAGTATTTGAGGAGTAAATATGGCAAAACAGTATGACATCGTGATCATCGGCGCAGGCCCCGCTGGCCTGGCCGCCGGACTGTACGCAGGCAGAGCCCGCATGTCCACCCTCATCATTGAAAAGGAAAAGGACGGCGGTCAGATCGTCCAGACGGCAGAGATCGAGAACTATCCCGGCGGTCTGCTGGAAGATTCCGGTCCGTCTCTCGTCGCCAGATTTTCCGCCCAGGCAGAGAAGTTCGGCTGCGAAAAGGTGCTGGACACCGTTCAGGAAGTGGAGCTGGACGGTCCTGTCAAGAAGATCGTCTGCAATAAAGAGACCTACGAGGCGAAGGCCGTCATCATCGCGTCTGGGGCATCTCCCTCCCATATCGGATGCCCCGGCGAAGCGGAATTTACCGGCAAGGGCGTATCCTACTGCGCCACCTGCGACGCCGCGTTCTTCGAAGACTTCGAAGTCTACGTGGTAGGCGGCGGCGATGCTGCGGTGGAAGAAGCGATGTACTTGACAAAGTTCGCAAGAAAGGTCACTATCATCCATAGAAGAGATGAGCTGCGCGCCGCCAAGTCCATCCAGAAAAAGGCGTTTAAGAACGAAAAGCTGGCCTTTATGTGGAACAGCGTCATCAAGGAGATCAAGGGCGACGGCCTGGTGAACTCCATGATCGTGGAAAACACCAAGACCGGCGAACAGACCGAGATCGTCGCGGACGAGGAAGACGGCATCTTCGGCATCTTCGTGTTCATCGGCTTCAAGCCGGCCACCGCCGTATTCGAAGGCAAGGTGAACATGGAGAGAGGGTACATCGTAACGGATCAGGAGATGCGTACGAACGTGCCCGGCGTCTACGCTGCAGGCGACTGCAGAGTCAAGGAGCTGCGGCAGGTCATCACGGCCGCTTCCGACGGCGCCATCGCCGCCTGGCAGGCAGCCCGTTACATCGACGAGATGAACTAGGAGGAAAACAATGCTGGAAGTAGATAAGACTACATTCGAAGAAGAAGTGCTGAAGGCGGAAGGCTACGTGCTCGTAGACTTCTACGGAGACGGCTGCGTGCCCTGCGCCGCGCTGATGCCCCATGTACACGCTCTGGCGGATGAATACGGCGACAAGATGAAGTTCTGCTCCATCAACACGTCCAAGGCGAGAAGACTCGCCATCGGCCAGAAGGTCCTGGGCCTGCCCACCATCACCGTTTACAAGGACGGCGAGAAGGTGGAGGAGCTCGTAAAGGACGATGCCACCGCAGAGAATGTCGCTGCGATGGTCCAGAAGTATATCTAGGATTTGCACAGGGCGATCGCCCTTGTAAATAATACCTGTAACGAATCGAAAAGGAGGAATGTAGCATGGCAATCTTAAAAGATAAGAAGGTCATCATCATCGGAGACCGCGATGGCATTCCGGGTCCTGCGATCGCCGCTTGCGCTGAATCTGCCGGAGCAGAAGTCGTCTTCGCTTCGACAGAGTGCTTCGTCTGAACGGCCGCAGGTGCCATGGATCTGGAAAATCAGAAGAGAGTCAAGGAGTTTGCGGAACAGTACGGCGCAGACAACGTCGTCGTTCTCTTAGGCGCAGCCGAAGGAGAAGCGGCAGGTCTGGCAGCAGAAACCGTAACGCTTGGCGATCCGACGTTTGCCGGTCCTCTGGCGGGAGTCTCGTTGGGACTCACTTGTTATCACGTATGTGAACCCGAAGTCAAAGCTGAATTCGATCCGGACGTCTATGACGAACAGATCTCGATGATGGAGATGGTGCTCGATGTGGATGATATCTGCAGCGAGATGAACGCCATCAGAGACCAGCTTTAATCGATCCTGTTGACAGGAGAGCAAACGGCGGGCGAGGCACGATGCCCGTCCGCCGCTGTTGTTTTTTGAAAGGAACTGGAATATGAGCTACAGTGTGATCAAAGGAGCAGGATATATCCTGGTCCACGTTCCGGGCATGGTAATGCACCACGGTACGACACAGACGACGGAAAAGGTCGTCAATCCCGGATCTGATTATCTGAAGGAACTTCCTTCCCATATGCGGTCCTATGCGGACTGCGTGGCGTACCCGCCAAACCAGACATATATCGGCAATCTTCCTATCGAAGAACTGGCTGCCATTCCCGAACCCTGGGCGGATAAGAAGGTAGAAAAACCCGAACGTTTCGGAAAATTCGGTGAGATCATGCCCGAAGACGAATTCATCCTGCTGATGCAGGCCTGCGACGTCTTCGATCTCGTCCGTCTGGACAAGGAATTCGTGGCGAAGACCCTGCCGAAGCTGCAGAAGCATCCTCTGATGAAGCAGTCCATCCTGGACCTCATCAAGGAAGGGGACGACGCAGCGGATATCAAGCGGACGATCGAAGAAGAGCACGCGGAATCCCTCATCTTCGAGGATAAGACCGTAGGCTACGTAAAGCGGGCCCACGACGTGGACGTTAACCTTTCTGCACACGTCATGTTCGAGAATCTGGTCTCCAAAGCTTCCGAAGTCCTGTCCGTGCTTCATCTGCTGAATAACGCCGGGATCGACGCCGCGGATGTGGATTACATGATCGACTGCAGCGAAGAAGCCTGCGGCGATATGAACCAGAGGGGCGGCGGCAACTTCGCAAAGGCGGCTGCCGAGATCGCGGGCCTTACGAACGCCACCGGATCCGATACCAGAGGCTTCTGTGCGGGTCCTGCCCACGCCATCGTGGAAGCGGCATCCCTCGTAAAGGCCGGCACGTTTAAGAACGTCGTCGTGGCCGGTGGCGGCTGCACGGCTAAGCTGGGCATGAACGGCAAGGACCACGTCAAGAAGGGACTTCCCATCCTGGAGGACTGCCTCGGCGGTTTCGCTGTACTCATTTCCGAGAACGACGGCAAGAGCCCCGAGATCAACACGGATATCGTCGGCCGCCACAGAGTGGGCACCGGTTCCGCGCCGCAGGCCGTCATCGGCTCCCTCGTGACCGATCCGCTGGCGGAAGCCGGCATGACCATCCTGGATGTCGACAAATATTCTCCCGAGATGCAGAATCCGGACATCACAAAGCCCGCAGGGGCAGGGGACGTACCGGAATCCAATTATAAGATGATCGGTGCTCTGGGCGTTAAACTGGGCCAGATGGAGCGCAAAGATCTGCCGGGCTTCGTAAAGGAGCACGGCTTAAAGGGTTATGCGCCGACGCAGGGCCACATTCCCTCCGGCGTGCCGTATCTGGGCTACGCCAGAGAGAGCATCATGGCAGGGGAGACCAAAAATGCCATGATCATCGGCAAGGGTTCGCTGTTCCTTGGACGCATGACCAACCTGTTCGACGGCATCTCTTTCCTGGTGCAGGCCAATACGAAGAAGGATGAGAAGAAGGCCGCTGCAAACACGAAGGTACCCGTGATCGGTATCGCGGCAGCGGGCTACGAGCTTGACCCGCAGAACCTGGTCGATACTGTGGAATTCGCGGCGAACAAGGGCTGCAAAGCCATCGTGATCGATGGCGAAGACTGCCACGCCAAGATGGAAGCCATGCTGAAGTCCGGCGAGATCGACGGCGCCGTTACGTCCCACTATCCGTTCCCGATCGGCGTTTCCACCGTTGGACGGGTCATTACCCCGGCCCTGGGCAAGGAGATGTTTATCGCCTGCACCACCGGCACCAGCTCCACCGACCGGGCGGAGGCCATGGTAAAGAATGCGATCTACGGCATCATCGCAGCGAAGGCCTGCGGCATCGAAGAACCCACTGTCGGTATCCTGAATTCCGACGATTCCAGACGGTGCGAGAGAGCGCTTCTCAAGCTGAAGGAGAACGGCTATCCCATCACCTTCGCCGAATCCTGCAGAGCGGACGGCGGCCACATGATGCGCGGCAACGACGTGCTGCGGGGCACCCCCGACGTTCTGGCCTGCGACCCGCTCACCGGCAACCTGATGATGAAGATGTTCTCTTCCTTCAACACCGGCGGCAACTTCGAAGCCAGCGGGTTCGGCTACGGCCCCGGCATCGGCGGCAACTACGGCAAGCTCATCCTGATCATCTCCAGAGCATCCGGCGCGCCCGTCATCGCAAACGCGGTGCAGTACGCCAGCCAGCTGGCCCAGGCCGGATGGCTGAAGATCTCCGGAGACGAATTGAGAAAAGCCCAGCAGGCAGGTCTCAACGACGTGCTGGAAGAAATGCGCTCGGAAGGCAAAAACGCCTTTACGAAGCCTGCGTCCAAGGTAAAGGCTCCCGCCAAGGAGACCGTTACCGTGGATATCCACGGTGTGGAGGTCACCGACATCGACGCGGCCGTGGAATCGCTGTGGGAGAAGGGCATCTATGCCGAATCCGGCATGGGCTGCACCGGTCCCGTCGTCATGGTGAACGAAGCGAAAGCGGAAAAAGCTTCCGCGATTCTGAAAGAAAAAGGCTTTATTGCGTAGCCCTTTTGTGCTAATATAGAACGGTAACAGGGGTGCTGGACCTTTCCGGTCCGGCTGAGATGATACTCTTATACCTGATCCGGGTAATGCCGGCGTAGGGAGCATACTCTGACTTGTATTTTTGCTGCACCCCTTACCCCAGGGGTGCGGCTTTTTTATCGAAAGGACTGATCGATCATGAACAACACGACAAGCAACACAAGAACGCTGGCGGAATGCGCCGTTCTCATCGCTTTGGGCACCATCCTCGCCCAGCTGAAGGTCTACGAACTGCCCAACGGCGGCAGCATTACCGCAGCCTCCATGGTGCCGTTTATCCTGGTATCTCTGCGGCACGGACCCCGCTGGGGCCTGCTGACGGGTTTCGCCAACAGTTTGCTGCAGATGCTGCTGGGCGGCCTGTGGCCCACGCCTGCCGGCACGGCCGGTGCCATGGCGCTGGAAGTCATCCTGGACTACCTGATGCCGTTTACCGTGCTCGGACTCGCTTATATCTTTGCCAAGCCCTTCGGCGAGAGCAAAAAGCTGCAGGGGATCATCTGCGGCACGATCGCCGTCTGCTGCCTGCGCTTCCTGGCGCATTTCCTCAGCGGCATCATCGTGTGGGGTTCCATCGCCCAGGACGGCATCGGCGCCGTTACCTATTCTCTGACCTACAACGGCAGCTACATGCTGGTGGAGACCATCATCTCCGTCGTCGTCATCGCACTGCTGTACAAGAGCGCGCCGAAACTGTTCAAGGCTGTGTAAATTGACAACCGTCGCTTAGAAATCCTATAACTTCCTCCCGAAAGTGGTATAATCATTTTGGGAGGAAGTTTTTATGGACTGGAATATCGCCATCGTCGACGACCTTCAGATGGACAGGGAACGGCTCCAAAAGGACGTTTCCAAATGGTTCTCCCAGCAGGGTCTCGATGTCCGGATCCGGGTATACGACAGCGGTGCTGCCATGCTCAAGGAGTTCGAGCCGGGCTTCTTTCGCGTTGCCTTTTTTGACATCCGCATGGACGATATGACGGGGATCCAGTTAGCGGAACAGGTCCGCAAACAGGATACCTCGCTTCTCATCTGCTTCCTCACGACCTCCCGGGAATACGCGTTCGACGCATTTCCCATCCATCCCTTCGATTATCTCATCAAGCCCTATAAAGAGGAGCAGCTCAACCACGTGCTTTCCGAGGCGCACCGGGTGCTGTCCGGCAGTGAGCCGGAGATCACGGTGCGGATCGCAAGAGGCGAATTTCAGGTCACGTTCGGACAGATCGTTTCCGTGGTCTCCCAGGGTCACACCGTAAGCTTCCACCTGATCGACGGCAGCACCGTAAAAGGCACCATGACCTTCGGTGAAACGGAGAAACTCCTGACGGCAGACGAACGGTTTCTGCTCTGCAACCGGGGGATCCTCATCAATATGGATCATGTAAAGAATCTGGACGGAGAAACGTTCCTGATGGACGATCACAGCAATTATCCGCTGCGGACCAAAGGCCGTATGGATCTGATCAAAAAATTCTCTCAATATCAGATTACCAGGATGAGGAGGGGAAGATGAACCAGGAACTGATGCTCCGGCATGTGCTGGAGATGGCGATCATGCTGCCTGCCGCCTTCATGGCTTTTCTTCCTGTAAGACGCCATCTTAAACTTGGTCTTCTTCGAACGTTTTTGGAGACCGGCATACTACTGATCCTTCTGATCTCCCTTGGCGCGGCTGCCTGCGTTCAATTTCAAGTAGGTACGTCTTTTGTTCTTCTGCCTCTCTTGCTGTTATGCATGGAGATCTTTTTCCTTCAGGTGGATCTGAGCTCAGCGAAAAAACTGTTTTGTTTCCTGAACGCTGCCATGCTGTGCGAGTTTTCTACGTTATACTCCGTCTTTCTTACCGCTCCTCTGGAACATGACGACGGACCTTTTAGTATACGATCCGGACTGATCTGTCTGGGAATGGCTTTGCTGCTTATCGTATTCTTCTATAAAACATTGAACGTTAAGATCCCATATCTGCTGCACGAAGACAGGCTGAACCGAAGCTGGGGCATCCTTTCCCTCGTGTCGTTTGCACTCTGTATCGTTTTGTATTTTATCAATCCGGAACAGATCAGCCTTTTGCATGACGAACGCATCCGCATGATCGGTCTGGTGTCTTTGGCGATGTATCCGGTGGCGGTCTTCGCGCTGTATCATCTGTATTGGTGGACATCTGTGCGGTTGAATGAGACAGCGGAACTGAAGCAGGAAAACACCGTACTCAGCATGGAACAGAAGCGTTACGAGGAACTGCGCCTTTACATGGATGAGACCCGTACGCTGCGGCACGACTTCCGGCAGCATATGCGGGTCATCACGGAACTGGCAGCGGAGGAGAAATACGATAAGCTGAAGGCCTATGTCAATCAGTTCTCCGACATCGTAAAGAAAGGGTATTCTCCATTCTGCGCAAATATGGCGGTGGATGCCGTCGCTTCCCATTATTCAACACTGGCGGAAAGCCAAAACATAAAGATCGAGTGGAATCTGAACCTTCCCAGAGAGCTGCCGCTTCCGGAGATGGATTTCTGCGCCATGCTCGGTAATCTGCTCGAGAATGCGCTGAATGCGACAGCTAAGGTGGCGGAAGAGAGACGGCGCATCGACGTCGTCTGCAGCATGATAACCGATACGATGCTCGGCCTTTCTGTGGACAATCCGTATACCGGCAAGATCCGCTTCAACAAAGACCGGCTCCCTGTCTCCCGGGAACCCGGACATGGCATCGGTATGCCATCCATCGCTTCTACTGTGCAGCGGTACAACGGCACTTTGGACATAAAGACGAAGGACGGGATCTTTTCCGTCAGCATCATGTTATATCTGAAAAACAAAGAACACGAAAAGGAAGGGGAAATCTCATGAACGAACGGATGAAACAGGACAGAGAAAATCAACTGCAGATCCTGAAAAAGGTCGAAGCGGAAGCTGAGCGCTTCTTCGAACAGCGGAATACCGGCAAGGCACTGCCGTTCTGGGACAGAAGGCCTCTGAGAAGCATCGGCGAACAGGGAATAGGTGCGGAAGCTGCCATGGATCTGTTCGTAAAAGAATACGGCGAAGGACTGGCGCTCAACAGCGGTCCGCGGTTCTTTGGCTACGTCATCGGCGGCGTGACCCCGGCAGCCCTGGCGGGCGACTGGCTCACGTCTCTATACGACCAGAATGCCTTCGGTGAGATGGACTGCATGGACCGCCAGATCGAAGACGAAGCCATCGAAGGCCTAAAAGATCTGCTTGGCCTTCGCGCTGATTTTACCGGTTCGTTCACCTCCGGCGCAACCATGGCAACGACGAACGCGCTGGCCTGCGCCAGAGAATGGGCTGCCATGAAGCAGGGAAAGAACCCCAATGACGGCATTTACGGTCTGGAAAGACCCATCGTGCTGTCCGCTTTCGCGCATGCATCGATCTATAAGGGATTGTCGCTGCTGGGCCTGGGCAGAAACTCCATCATCGAATACGGCAAACTGCCGAACAGAGACCGGGGTGATGTAGCTAAACTGGAAGAGCAGCTGAAACTGGCAAGCGATAAGCCGGTGATCGTCATCGCCAACATGGGAACCGCCAACAGCGGCGACATGGACGACCTGCGGGCGACCGCGGATCTGAAGAAGAAATATGGCTTCTGGCTGCACGTGGACGGCGCGGTGGGCGCCATGGCCATGGCATCTCCGAAGTACAGGGGACTGTTCGACGGCGCGGAAGAAGCGGACAGCTTTACGATCGACGGTCATAAATGGGTCAACATGAACTACGACTGCGCCATCGCCATGATCCGCAAGGAGCATAGAGAACTGCAGTACCGCACCTACGCCCAGAGCACGGACGTGCAGGACCACTGGACGGAGAACACTGCCATCGAGCACCTGGGCAACGAAGGCAGCCGCCGCTTCCGCGCGCTGGCCGTCTGGATGAACCTGATGGCCTACGGAAAAGAAGGCTTCCGGGAGATGGTGGAAAGAGACTGCGAACTGGCGCAGAAGTTCGCGAAGCTGCTGTCCGAAAGCGGGGTATATAGGGTGCACGAGCCCGTTATGATCAACGGCTTCGCCTTTACGCTCAACAAGGAGAACGTAACGGACGAAGAGATCCACGCGCTGGAGAGAGCCATTCGCGCCGAGGGCACGACTTACCTCAATCCGTCCGGCGTATGCGGCGTGCCTCATCTGCGCTGCAGCCTGTCCAACTGGTCCATCGAAGAGGCGGACGTGGAGAAAGTCGCTGCTGCGGTCATCGCTGTGGGAAAGGAGTTCCTGTAATGGAAAAGAGACCTTTCGTTACGAAAGAACAGATCGAAGAGATCGTTAAGACATACCCGACGCCTTTTCATCTCTACGATGAGAAGGGGCTGCGGGAAAACTGCGAGCGAATCAAAAGGGCGTTTGCCTGGAATCCGGGTTATCGGGAATTCTTCGCGGTAAAAGCGTGTCCGAATCCGTCCATCATGGCTATCCTGAAGGACTATGGCTTCGGCTGTGACTGCGCGTCGCGGGCGGAACTTACCTTTGCGAAGGCCATGGATCTGCCGGGGGATAAGATCATGTTTACGTCGAACGTGACCCCCGCATCGGAGTTCCAATATGCCGCCAAGATCGGTGCCATCATCAATTTCGACGATATTTCCCACATCGATTTCTGCGAAAAAGCCATCGGCAAACTGCCGGAAACAGTTTCCGTGCGGTATAACCCCGGCGGCAGCTTTACGATCAACACGGCGATCATGGACAATCCCGGCGAAGCCAAATACGGCTTTACGACGGAGCAGATGTTCGCCGGACTGCGGATGCTGAAGGAAAAGGGCGTAAAGCACTGCGGCATCCACGCGTTTTTGGCGAGCAATACCGTTACGAACGATTACTATCCGACGCTGGCGGGCGAGCTGTTCGAACTGGCGGTAAAACTGCGGGACGAGACCGGCATGGACATTCCCTTCGTCAACCTGTCCGGCGGCGTGGGCATCGCATACCGGCCCGACCAGACGCCGAACGATATCGAGATCATCGGTGCTAAGGTCCACGAAGTCTACGACAGGATCTTCGGTCCGGCCGGTATGACGAACGTGGCGATCTACACCGAGATGGGCCGTTTCGTTACTGGCCCCTACGACCTGCTGATCGGCCAGGTGCTGCATATCAAGCACACCCACAAGGAATTCGTCGGACTCGATGCCTGCTGCGTAGACCTGATGCGGCCTGCGATGTACGGCGCCTATCATCACGTGACGGTGCTGGGCAAGGAAGATCTGCCCTGCGATCACAAATACGACATCACCGGATCCTTGTGCGAATCCAACGACCGGTTCGCCATCGACCGGATGCTGCCCGAGATCGAAATAGGGGACTACATTGCGATCCACGACGCCGGCGCACACGGACATTCCATGGGAAGCAATTACAACGGCAAGCTGCGCCATGCGGAATTGCTGCTGAAGGAAGACGGCAGCGTTGTGCAGATCCGCCGGGCGGAGACCCTCGCGGATTACTTTAAGACGCTGGACGACACGGAATTTTATAAGAAATTGGATCTGGAATAGGAGACGTTAGAAGCAATGACCGGATTTATCGGACTTGGCATCATGGGAAATCCCATGGCAAAACACTTATTGGCTGCGCTGGGAGAACTGGCGGTCTACGATCTGCAGGAAGGCCCCGTGCAGGAACTCACAGCTCTGGGCGCCGTCTGCATGACCCCGGCAGAGATGGCGGAGAAATGCGGGACGATCCACTGCATCCTGCCTACGGGAGCAATCGTGCAGGAAGTCCTGTTCGGCGAGGGCGGCGTGCTGGAGCATGCCGGCGCGGTAAAGGTCATCTGCGACCACTCTTCCGTTACGCCGGAAGAATCAAGGACCTGCGCAGAAAGACTGGCCGCGAAGGGGATCGGCTTTGTGGATTGCCCCGTCTCCGGCGGAGAGCCGAAGGCTATCGACGGCACGCTCGCGTTTATGGCGGGCGGATCCGAGAAGGATTATGAGGTACTGAAGCCCCATTTCGAAGCCATGGGCGGATCTTCCGTGCTGGTCGGAGACGTGGGAAGCGGCAGCATCGCCAAACTGGTGAACCAGGTGATCGTAAACCTGAACATCGCAGCGGTCTCCGAAGCCTTCGTTCTGTGCGAAAAGGCGGGTGCGGACCCGCACAAGGTATACGATGCGATCCGCGGCGGCCTGGCCGGCAGCACCGTATTGGATGCCAAGATCCCCAAGATCCTGGCCGGCGATTTTGCTCCCGGCGGCACCATTAAAGTGAATCGTAAAGACATAAACAATGTTCTGTCTACTGCCCATGCCTGCGAATGCCCGATGCCCTTGAGTTCCCAGCTTTTTGAGATCCTGCAGTACCTGTCGGCTCACGGCCATCTGATGGACGACCATGCCGGCATCGTGCAGTTTTTTGAAGATCTGGCCGGCGTAGCGGTAAGGGAGCACTGATGGATATCGACAGACTGTTACGGGAAGAATACGAAAAGTTTGACCGCAAGATCGTCGTGCTGGATGACGATCCGACGGGAAGTCAGACCGTGCACGATATCCACGTGTATACGGATTGGTCGCAGGAGACTCTGGATGAGGCCTTTGCCTCGGATGAGAAGCTGTTTTACATTCTTACAAATTCCCGCAGCTTTACGGCTGCACAGACCGAGCAGGTCCACCGGGACATCGCAGATGCCATCCGCTGCGCATCGATAATGAGCGGCAAAGACTATCTGGTGATCTCCCGCAGCGATTCCACCCTCAGAGGCCATTTCCCGCTCGAAACGGAGGTGCTTCGTGAGGCTTTGGGGAAAGATATCGACGGGGAGATCTTATGTCCGTTTTTCCCCGAAGGAGGGCGGTATACGATCGGCGATATCCACTACGTAAAGCAGGGCGATGCGTTGGTCCCGGCCGCAGAGACGGAGTTCGCGAAAGATGCCACTTTCGGCTATACCAAGTCCGATCTGAAGGAATATGTGGAGGAAAAGACGGTAGGCGCCTATAAAGCGGCGGATATCGTGAGCATCGGTCTGGACGAACTGCGGGCACAGGACGTGGACAGCATCGTCGAAAAGCTGCTTTCCGTGCATGGATTCGGCAAGATCGTCGTGAATTCCGAGACCTACGACGATCTGAAGGTCTTCTGCTATGCCCTGTATCTTGCCATGGGAGAGGGCCGTCAGTTCATGATCCGCAGCGCAGCCGGCATCGTAAAGACCCTCGGCTGCATCGATACGAAACCGTACCTGAAGAGAGACGACCTCGTGACCGACGCCAAAGACAAGGGCGGACTTATCCTGATCGGGTCGCACATGAAGAAGACCACAGCGCAGCTGGAAGAACTGAAAAAGGTGCCCGGCATCGATTTCATCGAATTCGATTCGGATCTGGTGCTGGACCCCGCTGCCTTTCAGACAGAACAGGCAAGAGTGCAGGACAAGATCGACGCAGAGATCCAGGAAGGCAAAACGGTCTGCGTGTACACGAAACGAAAGGAACTGCTTCTGGAAGGCGATACGAAAGAGGCGGCGCTGCTGCGTTCCGTCGCCATCTCCGACGCCGTGCAGGGTTTTGTTGCCAGATTGAAAACGAAGCCCGCCTTTATCATCGCAAAAGGAGGCATCACCAGCAGCGACGTCGGTGTAAAGGCGCTCCGCGTGCGCAAAGCCCTTGTGATGGGTCAGGCCGCTGCCGGCATCCCGGTCTGGAAGACGGGTCCGGAAAGCAAATTCCCGGGGCTTGCGTACGTGATCTTTCCCGGAAATGTTGGAACGGAAACGACGCTGAAAGAGATCGTGGAAGAATTGATCTGAATCGGTCCCTGAACCTGTCGAAGGGATTGGATGCGATTTTGTATGTAATAGAAAAACGGGTTCCCCGAAGGGAGCCCGTTTTTAACTGTCTAAACTCATCAGGTAAGCTTTTCTGTATTGTGAGGGCGTAAGGCCGACCGTCTTGCGGAAGACCTGCGTAAAATGCGAAGCGGAGACGAAACCCGTTTCGGCAGCGATGTAGGAGATGGGAATGCCCGGTTTTTGCAGCAGTTCCTTCGCTTTTTCGCACCGGGTGCGGTTGTGGAATTCCAGCAGAGTGCAGCCCTTGATCTCTTTGAATGTGCGCAGCAGATAGGACTTATCGACGAAAAGCTCCCCGGCGAGAGTTTCCAGAGAAAACTTTTCCTTGTACCGCTCCAAGATGATGCGCTCCGCTGCATTGGCCAGCTCTTTACGCGGTCCTTCCCAGGTCTCTTTGTCCGGTCTGCATTTGCTGCAGGGCGTGTAGCCTTTGTCCAGGGCTTCCTGGATCGTGTCGAAGAGGATGACCTTGTCCGGGGTAACGTTTTTCTTTTTACAGGAGGGTCTGCAGAATTTCTTGCTGCGCTTGAGTGCGTAATAAAAGGATCCGTCGTAAGCTTTGTCGTTGTTTTTGATCGCCAGCCACTGTTCTTTTGTCATGAATGTGTCCTTCCTCCGGGGTTAGCAGAGGCTAATCTCTGTGTTAGAAAAAAGGTTAGCGCAAACTAACCACCAATATAATAGCGCATTTTTGCGCAAAAATCCACTTAAAACAAACAAGATTTGAAAAGTCAATAACAGGATAGCACCATGTAGTTAGCTGTCGATAACCGGATACAAATGCGGTTAGCAATGGGTTACAATAGGCAATGGTTAGCATAGTCTAACTTTATATCATTGCAAGGTTTCATAAGAAAGGACGTGGAATCGGAAATGATGCCCCTTATGCTCGCCGAAGAAGGCGAGGAAAACATCATCCGGAAGGTCGGAGGCAGTCAGGAGATGAAGAAACATCTGGAGGATATGGGTTTCGTCGCAGGCGGATCCGTAACGGTCATCTCCAGAATCAACGGCAACCTAATCGTAAACGTAAAGGACACCCGCGTGGCGATCAGCCGCGAGATGGCCCAGAAGATCATGATTTAGAAGGAGAAGCAGAAGGAATGAACACTCTCAGAAACACAGAGATCGGCGCCACGGTCAAGGTGGTCCGGCTGCATGGAGAAGGTGCGGTCAAGCGCCGCATCATGGACATGGGGATCACCAAGGGCGTGGAAGTTTTCGTGCGCAAGGTGGCCCCGCTGGGCGATCCCATCGAAGTCACCGTAAGAGGTTATGAACTCAGCCTGCGCAAGGCCGATGCGGAAATGATCGAAGTTACGGAAATCTAGGAAGGAAGGTCGGAAGAAAAATGGCAAACGAGATCCGCATTGCCCTGGCGGGCAACCCGAACTGCGGCAAAACCACATTGTTCAATGCGCTGACCGGCTCCAACCAGTTCGTCGGGAACTGGCCCGGGGTTACGGTCGAAAAGAAAGAAGGCCGCATCAAGAATCATAAAGACGTGATCATCACAGACCTCCCGGGCATCTACTCTCTTTCCCCGTACACTTTGGAAGAGGTCGTGGCAAGAAATTACTTGATCGAAGAACGGCCGGACGTGATCCTGAACATCGTGGACGGAACCAACCTGGAGCGCAACCTGTATCTGACGACCCAGCTGGTGGAACTGGGTATTCCCGTGGTCATCGCCCTGAACATGATGGACCTGGTCCGCAAGAACGGCGATACCATCAACGTGCAGGAACTTTCCAGAGAGATCGGCTGCAAGATCGTCGAGATCTCCGCGCTGAAAGGGGACGGAGTCGATGAGGTGGCAGAAGAAGCCATCAAGGCAGCCAAGGGGACGAAGACCGTCCCGCAGCATACCTTCTCCGGTGCCGTTGAACATGCTCTGGCACACATCGAGGAGGTGGCAGTGCACGGTCTGCCTGAAGAGAGACAGCGCTGGTACGCGATCAAGATCTTCGAACGGGACGAAAAAGTGCTGGAAAAATTGAAGCTCAGCAAGGAAATGCTGGCGCATATCGAAACAGACATCCAGGCGGCGGAGACGGAACTGGACGACGATGCGGAAAGCATCATCACCAACGAACGCTATATCTACATCGCGGAATTGATGAAAGGCTGCTACAAAAAGCAGAGAAAAGGCGAACTGACCCGTTCCGACAAGATCGACCAGGTGGTGACGAACCGCATCCTGGGTCTGCCCATCTTCGCCTGCGTCATGTTCCTCGTTTACTGGATCGCCATGGGTCCCTTCGGCTCTTTCCTGACCGACTGGACGAACGACGTATTCGGCGGCGAATTCCTGGAAGGGGGCACGAGAGCGCTTCTGGAAGGCTGGGGCGCATCCGAATGGCTCACCGGCCTCATCTCCGACGGTATCTTCCACGGCGTTGGCGCAGTGCTCGGTTTCGTGCCACAGATGCTGGTGCTGTTCCTGATGCTGTGCATTCTGGAGGATTGCGGCTACATGGCCCGCATCGCCTTCATCATGGACCGTATCTTCCGCAGATTTGGGCTGTCCGGCAAATCCTTTATCCCCATGCTGGTGGGCATGGGCTGCGGCGTGCCGGGCGTTATGGCTTCCCGCACCATCGAAAATGAGCGCGACCGCCGCATGACCATCATGACGACGACCTTCATTCCATGCGGCGCCAAGATGCCCATTATCGGTCTGATCGCCGGCGCCCTGTTCGGCGGCAGCGGCCTGATCGCCACCAGCGCCTATTTCATCGGCATCGGCGCCATCATCATCTCCGGCATCATGTTGAAGAAGACGAAGATGTTTGCGGGCGATCCGGCTCCCTTTGTCATGGAACTGCCTGCCTATCATGCACCTTCCTTCACAAATGTGCTGAGAGGCACTTGGGAACGGGGCTGGTCCTTCATCAAGAGAGCCGGTACCGTCATTCTGATCAGTTCCATCGTAATTTGGTTCTTCTCTAATTTCGGCAGTGTCAATGGCCAGTTCGGAATGACGGAAGCCCTGTTTGAAGATGAAGAACTGGTGACTGATGAGTATATCGCCGGGCTTGCGGACCGCATGAATATCTCGGAAGAAGAAGTGACTCCCATGGATGCCTCCATCCTGGCCGGTGTGGGCAACGCGGTATCTCCTGTATTCCGCCCGCTGGGCTTCGGTTCCTGGAAGCCCACGGTGGCGACGGTCACCGGCCTTGTGGCGAAGGAGGAGGTCGTCGGAACCTTCGGTGTTCTGTACAACTACGACGATCAGGACGGCGAGGATGAACTTGAGGAGAACGGCGACCAGATATGGAGTCTTGTTGCGGCAGACTTTGCCGGCTTTTCCGGCGGTCACGGCCAGCTGGCAGCTTATGCCTTCATGATCTTCAACCTCCTCTGCGCGCCTTGCTTCGCAGCCATCGGCGCCATCAAGAGGGAGATGAACAACCGCAAGTGGACGTGGTTTGCGATCCTCTACCAGTGCGGCTTCGCCTATGTGATCGCACTGATCACCTTCCAGCTGGGCAAGGTCATCGCAGGAGGCGCCAACGTCATCGGTGTTGTGGTGGCTCTGGTCCTGCTGGCCTGCATTCTGTTCCAGCTCTTCCGCCCGTACAAGGAAGCGGAACGCCTGACGGTGCAGGCAGCCAAGTAGAAAGAAGGAGATTTTATGGTCAACGTGGTGATCGTCGCTGTTCTTATTGCCTTGATCGCCCTCGTCATACGGGGCATGGTGAAGGACAAAAGGGCAGGCAGGTCTTCCTGCGGGGGCAGCTGCGCAGGCTGCGGCGCCTGCCATATGGAGTTCCCGGATGCGGAAACGATACGTGCTGCCAATGCAGTCTATGAGACAAGGGTCTCTGTGGACGGCATGATGTGCGGCATGTGCGAAGCCCACGTGAACGACGCTGTGCGCAGGGCGATATCCCCGCAAAAGGTGAAGTCGTCCTTCAGCAAAGGCGAGACCCTGATCGTCACCCTGGGAAAACCGGATCTCGAGGCAATACGCAAAGCCATCGACGGTACAGGCTATACAGTGACCCGCATAGCGTGCGAACCGCAGAAATAAAATAACAAAAGAGGACGGGCAAGGAAATATCCTTCGTCCGTCCTTTTTCATTGCTGCTATGCCATTTATTCCACGCCGCACATCAGCTGGATCTCCACCGGCGCATTGCCGGGCAGGGTGGCGACGCCCACGGAGACCCGGGCCATGGGGGAGGCATCCCCCAGCTCTTCGGACAGGAAATCCGAAGCAAAGTCCGCGATCTTCGCATGGGCGGTAAATCCATCCTCCGCGTTCACGTAGACCGTCATGCTCATGACGCGGGCGATCCGTTCGCCTTCTCCCAGCTGGTTTTCCGCTGCGGTCAGGGCGTTGTCCGCTGCCTGGCGCACGGCATCTTTATACTGTTCCAGCGGAGCGTCCTTTTCCACCCGGCCGGTCTGGATCAGCTGCCCGTTTCTGCGGGGCGTCATGCCTGCGGTGACGATGAACTGGCCGAAGCGGGCCGCCGGCACATATTTTCCCTGGGGGATGGGATTGGCCTTGACTTCGCTCATTTCCTGTACCTCTCCATGACGGCGAACAGCCTCTTCAGGGCGTCCACCGCCTTATCGTGATCCTGGGAGAAATTGATGCGGAAACTGTGCAGATACTGGGGGCCGAATTCCGTGCCCGGGGTCACGGTGACTTCCGCCAGTTCCCGGACGATGCGGATGAAATCGTGCAGGGAGACTTCCAGCTCGGGAATGGTGACGAACAGGTAACTTCCGCCTTCCGTAGGCCGGGCCTTTACGCCCGGGACCCCTTCGATGACCTTCATCAGGTCGTCACGGATCTGCTGATGCTGCCTGACCCGGTCCTCCAGCCAGCCTTCCGGTTCGTTGAACCAGGTCTTGAATACGGCCTGGTTGTAGCCGCTGCAGCGAAGAGCCATGATGGCCTGCAGCTTTTCCATGCGTTCGATGACGGCTGCCGTACCGAAGGCGGCGCCGAGACGGTAGCCGCTGAGAGATTCGGTCTTGGACGGCCCCATGATGGTGATGATGTTCTCCGGAGCCTCCGCAAGCACGCAAAGATGGGTATAGGGGAGACCGTGATAGACCTGGCGGGAATAGAGCTCGTCCACGATGAGGGTTGCGCCGTACTTCTTCGCCAAGGAGGCGATGCGGGCGATCTCCTCGGGAGAATAGATGCAGCCCACCGGATTGTTGGGGCTGGAGAAGATGAACAGCTTTGCGCCGTCCCGGAACGCCTTTTCCAGTTCTTCCAGATCGATGCCGGCGCATCCTCTGGCATCTTCGTATGCCATATGGATGGGCACAATCTCGCCGTTGAAGAACTCCACCATCTTGCGGTTGGCAAAATAGTCGGGTTCGACGAAGGCGACCTTGTCTCCGGGCATGATGCTGCTGCTCTGGAAGAAAAACTGGGCTGCCCGGTCGTCAACACCACGGCGATCGAAGGAAAAGGCCTTGCAGAAGTCGTGGAAAAAGCGGTCGCTCTGAACGGTCAGACACAGAAAGCTCCTTACCTGCAGGCTGATATCGATCTTCACGATAAAAACGCCGTCGATGCGGAAGACCGCAAGCGTTTCGCGTTTGTCAACGACATCGTGGCAAAAGTTGAAAAGAGAGAGATCAAGTCCGCAGAAGTCAACAAGCAGGATACCCTGGATAAAGTTCTCCTGAGCCCCATCCTCGGCATCGGCATCTTTGCTCTCGTCATGTGGTTCGTCTTCTGGGTCTCCCAGGCCTGGCTCGGACCGCTCGTAGCAGATTGGCTGGTCGGCTATATCGAGACCTTCCAGGAATTCGTCGCCGGTCAGTTGGAAAACAGCCCCGCAATCCTCTCCGCGCTGCTGGCTGACGGTATCGTTGGCGGCGTAGGCGCCGTTGTCGGCTTCCTGCCCCTTGTAATGGTCATGTATTTCCTGATCGCTCTGCTGGAAGACTGCGGTTATATGGCCCGCGTAAGCGCCGTTATGGACCCGATCTTCAAGAGAGTCGGTTTGTCCGGCAAATCCGTCATCCCCGTGGTCATCGGTACCGGCTGCGGCATCCCCGCCATCATGGCCTGCCGCACGATCCGCGACGAAAGAGAGAGAAGAGCCACCTCCATGCTGACGACCTTCATTCCCTGCGGCGCGAAGATCCCCGTTATCGCTCTGTTCGCCGGCGCCTTCTTCAACGGCGCAGGCTGGGTGAGCACCCTGAGCTACTTCTTCGGTCTCGTGCTCATCTTCCTGGGCGCACTGCTCATCAAGGGCATTACCGACTATAAGTACAGAAAGTCCTTCTTCATCATGGAACTGCCGAAGTTTAAGCTTCCCAGCCTGAAGTTCGCCTTCAAGTCCATGATGGAACGTGCAAAAGCATACATCATCAAGGCTGCTACGATCATCCTGATCTGCAACACCGTCGTTCAGATCATGCAGACCTTCAACTGGCAATTCCAGGTCGTGGAAGAGGGCATGGAGAACACCTCCATCCTGGCGTCCATCGCATCTCCGTTCGCGATCCTGCTCATCCCCCTGGGCTTCGGCGTCTGGCAGCTCGCTGCTGCGTCGATCACCGGCTTTATCGCCAAGGAGAACGTCGTCGGTACGCTGGCTGTCGTATACGGCCTTACCGCCTTCATCGATGTGGATGAACTGGAACTGATGGGCGGCGCCAACGAAGTCGCCATGGCCATGGGCCTGACTTCCGTCACCGCGCTGGCTTACCTGTTCTTCAACCTGTACACGCCGCCTTGCTTCGCAGCCATCGGCGCCATGAACTCCGAAATGAAGAGCAAGGGCTGGCTGTGGGGCGCCATCGGCCTGCAGCTGGGAACCGGCTACACCGTCGCCTTCCTGATCTACCAGATCGGTACGCTCATCACCGAGGGTCACCTGGGCAACGCCTTCGTTCCCGGACTCATCGCCGTCCTGTGCATGGCTGCAGCCGTTGTCCTGATCGGCAAGCGGATCCGTTCCCACTTTGATCAGCAGTATCAGCTGCATCAGACCGCTGCACAGAGTGCAAAATAACTTCCGCGGAAAGGAGGGAGTTCTATGAATCTGACAACCATATTCGCTATCGCTGTTCTGGCGCTCATCGTCTCCCTTGCGGTCCGTTACATCGTCCGCGAGAAGAGACGCGGCACCAAATGCATCGGATGTCCGTTTGCGGGAAGCTGCGAAAAACACGATCCTGCACACGTTACCTGGCAGGATTGCAAGTAAAGAATGCAAAAGAGGCGGTTCTTCCGCCTCTTTTGGACTTAGAAGGAGTTTCCTTCCGGAAAGGCAAAGAACATGGATAAATTGATCATCATCGCGGGCGTTCTGCTGATCGTCTTTGCGCTGTATCAGACCGTGCAGAGATTCCGCGGCAAGGCAAAGAACAGCTGCTGCGGCTCGGCGGAGGCCGTGACCCTCAAGAAAGTGGAGGATACGGACATCTCCCATTATCCGTACCACTATCTGCTCTCGATTGACGGCATGCATTGCAGCAACTGTGCGAAGACCGTCGAGAACACGCTCAATGGCATGCCCGGCGTCTGGGGCAGGGTGAACCTGGGCAAAAAAGAGGCCGATGTCCTGGCGAAGAGCCCTGTGGAATCCGCCAGCTTTGCGGAAGCTCTGAAAAAGAAATCGTATACGCTTACGGCCTGTAAAGAGCTTTCGTAAAGTAAAAGTGTATAGGAACGGGGCTGAAAACCATGTCGAAAAAGGCTTCGAATTTTCAGAAAAAAGCGATGAGCCGCATCTACAAGGGCAAGCAGATCTTTAAACCGCTGAATACCGGCTGGATCGACGACCGCGTTGCCTGCGTGCGGGAATGGATCGCCAACATCTTCTTCTACACGAAGAACGGGCAGACCATCATGATCGACGCCGGCTACAACTACGACCGCCTGGCGGAGAAGATGGCCTGGCTGGATATCGATCCTTCGTCCATCGAACACATTCTGATCACCCATCAGGATACGGACCACGTAGGCGCTGTAGAGGTGGACAGCGACGGGTTGTTTAAAAACGCCACGATCTACCTGAGCGAGATCGAAAACCGCTATCTGACCGGAGAAGTCCGCCGGCGGGTGTCATTTCACCTGTACAAGCTGCCCATGGTGAAGACGGATAACAAGAAAGTGCTGCTGCAGGACGGGCAGATACTGCAGTTCGGAGACATAAAGGTGGAGGCGATCCTCTGTCCGGGTCACACCTTCGGCCACATGGTGTATCTGGTGGACGACGAGTATCTGTTTACCGGCGATACGATCTGGTTCGGCGCGGACGGCGGCTACAGCTTTATCAACGGGCTGGCGGAAGACAACGATCTGGCGGTTAAGTCCCTAGCGGGCCTGGAGGCGAAGCTGCGGACCCGGGGATTGACCCCGAAGATTATTACGGGTCACACGGGCTGGACCCAGGACCTGGATTTTGCGTTCCGCCACCGGACAGAGCTTTGCAATCCCTTTAAAAAGGTCGCCGTGGATGACCCGGCAGCACCTTACGACGGCTACGTAGAGGACGACGACACGGAAGAGAAGGCCAGAACCGTGCGCCTCGCACCGCAGATCGACTGGACGCCGGGGCGGTAAGAATGCGATAGCACATGCTCGTTCGTGACGCAGGCTGTAAGACGGGATATAATACGAAAAGATGCGCTATCTGCGATGCGGGCTGTTATGCCAAATTTTCTATTATCTATTAGTGTCTTAGAATTTCTAAGACAAATCCCAATATGTATCATAAATGACTTAGAATTTGGCTGTTTTCTAAGTCATTTTTATTGTCAGTTGCCATTTGTCATAGATTTTCTAAGACACTTTTTGCATCGAGGCGAGTTTGTCATATAATAGTTCCAAGGAGAATACATACCATGAAAACAGTTTTATGCTACGGCGATTCCAATACTTACGGATACGATCCCCGCACCGGATTTCGCTATCCGTCGTCTGTCCGCTGGACCTGCCGGCTTGCTGCGCTGCTGGGAGACGATTACCACGTGGTGGAAGAGGGCTGCAACGGCCGCACGACAATCTTCGATGACCCGGTCGAAGGCTGGAAAAACGGGCTTGGCTATTTAAAGCCCTGTCTGAATTCTCACAAGCCGGTGGATATCGTCGTGATGATGCTGGGGTCAAACGATCTGAAGGAAACGTTCCATGCGTCGCCGCAGCAGATCGCAGAGGGTGCCGGGGTGCTGGTGGAAACCATCCAGACGTTTGCGAAAGAAAAGCAGGGCTTTGACCCGAAGATCGTCCTGGTCTGTCCGCCGGAGATCGGAGAGGGGATCGCCGATTCGCCGTTCTATGGGTCATTCTATGAGAACGCCATCGACAGGTCCCGGGAACTGCCGGCGCACTACCGGCACATCGCAGAACGGTACAGCTGCATCTTCGTAAACGCTGCGGATCACATCCGTCCGTCGAAAGAAGATTCGCTGCATCTGGATCCGCAGGCGCATGCAAAGCTTGCGGAAGTGCTGGCGGAGGCCGTCATACAGATTCGATAGAATAGAATAAAAAAGCGGGACGTTTCAGATCCGTAAGAGAAGTTGCGGTTCTGAACGTCCCGTTTTGTGTTGGTTACAGTCCGGTTTTGCGCACTATCTTCCGACCCCGCACATCAGCTGGATCTCCACCGGCGCGTTACCGGGCAGGGTGGCGACCCCGATGGAAACGCGGGCCATGGGGGAGGCATCTCCCAGTTCTTCGTTCAGATAGTCCGAAGCGAAGTCTGCGATCTTCGCATGGGATGTGAAGCCGTCCTCCGCGTTCACGTAGACCGTCATGCTCAGTACGCGGACGATGCGTTCGTCCTCTGCAAGCTGATTGCGGGCTGCGGTGAGCGCGTTCTCTGCCGCCTGCCTTACGGCGTCTTTATAATCTTCCAGGGGTGCATCTTTCAGCACCCGGCCGGTCTGGATCAATTGTCCATTCTTCCGCGGGGTCATCCCGGCGGTAACGATCAGATCGCCGAAGCGGGTGGCTGGCACGTATTTGCCCTGGGGGATGGGATTCGCTTTCTTTTCGATCATTTTCTGTACCTCTCCATAACGGCAAACAGGCGCTTCATGGCGTCGACGGCCTTATCGTGATCCTGGGAGAAATTGATGCGGAAGCTGTGCAGGTACTGGGTTCCGAATTCGGTGCCCGGGGTCACGATGACGCCGGCCAACTCTCTTACGATGCGGATAAAGTCGTGGAGGGAAACTTCCAGTTCCGGGATGGTAACGAACAGATAGCTGCCGCCTTCCGTAGGACGAGCAGTGACCCCCGGAACGGTCTCGATGACCTTCAGAATGTCGTCACGGATCTGCTGATGCTGGACGACTCTGTCCGCCAGCCAGCCCTCCGGCTCGTTGAACCAGGTCTTCAGGACAGCCTGGTTATAGCCGCTGCAGCGCAGCGCCATGATGGCCTGCAGCTTCTCCATGCGCTCGATGATGGCAGCGTTGCCGAATGCGGCGCCCAGACGGTAGCCGCTGAGGGATTCGGTCTTGGAGGGACCCATGATGGTGATGATGTTATCCGGTGCATCTTCCTGCGCGCACAGATGCGTGTAGGGAAGGCCGGGGTAGACCTGGCGGGAGTAGAGTTCGTCCACGATGAGGGTGGCGCCGTAGCGCTTCGCCATGGCAGCGATGCGGCGGGTCTCTTCGGGAGAATAGATGCAGCCGACGGGGTTGTTCGGGTTGGAGAAGATGAACAGCTTCGCACCGTCCTGGAACGCCTTTTCCAATTCCTCCAGATCGATGCCGCTGCAGCCTTTGGCTTCCTCGTAAGCCATGTGGATGGGCACCATCTCGCCGTTGAAGAACTCCACCATCTTGCGGTTGGCGAAATAGTCCGGCTCCACGAAAGCGACCTTGTCGCCGGGCATGATGTTACTGCCCATGGCGAGGAACAGAGCGCCCTGGGTGCCTGCCGTAAGGATGAGCTCGCTCTTGGGATCGATGGAAACGCCGGCAAAGGAGGAGATGCGGCTAGCCACCATCTCCAGAATGGCAGGACGGCCTTTATATGGCGTATAAGCCTGGGCGCCGCCTTCTTTTACGCCTTCCGCGAATACTTCGAAGCTTCCGGGGGTGGGGGTGTGAGCGTCGACATCTCCGTGACTGAAGTCCATAGCAGGGCCTTCCAGCTTTTCGCCTCTGAGATCCAGCGCGACTTCTTTCTGCTGGCTCTCCTGGCCGGGAGCGTTGTCTACACCCAGATGGTCGAATTTTTCTGCGATGGTTTTATACATTTCTATTCTCCTTCTATCTCAATAACGATAGGCTCGTGGTGCATGGCGGGCACGACCTTTTCCAGCCAATCCTGCGGGGTCATGCGCAGGGATTTCGTACGGCTGTCCGGTACCATGCCCATGTAGGGCGCATCGAGCAGGTCCTTGTCGACGATCAGCTGCACGCGGTTCTCCGTATCGAAGATGAGCGCCAGGTTGGAAACGCCGCCGGGTTCTGTATTCATGGCGTCCATCAGCTTTTCCGCCGAAGCGAACTGCAGGCGGGAAGAGCCGACTTTATGACTGACTTCCTTCGTGACGAACTTCTTGTCCGCGTGGATCATCAGCAGGTAGAGCTGGCCTTTTTTGTTTTCCAGAAAGATATTGCGGATGATCTTGATATCTAAAGCCCGGCAGACTTCGTCGTAATCCGATACCGCGAATTTTTCGCCGTGAGCCAGCCAAGTGTAATCCGCTCCTGTGCTCTCCAGAAATTCAAATACTTTATATTCCGCTTCGGTGCACTCCCCGGGAGAGGGGAGTCCTTTGCGAAGATCGTCTACTGTATATTGCTCCATCGTTTTCCTTTCTTCAGCACAGTGTACCTGTCCCCGTGTGTTCTTGTTTTTTATAGAAATGATTTCGTAACTATGTTATACTTTTCGTTAGGGTAAAATCAAGAGAACCAAGGAGTTTATATGGGATCTAATCAACCGAAATATAAAAGGGTCATCCTGAAGATCAGCGGCGAAGCCCTCGCCGGAGCCGGCCACACCGGTCTGGACGACGCCATGCTCGCCAGCGTTGCCAAAGATGTAAAGCAGCTGAGAGAGCTCGGCGTAGAGGTCGCCATCGTCGTAGGCGGCGGCAACTTCTGGAGAGGCCGTACCAGCGGTGACATGGACCGCGCCACGGCGGACTACATGGGCATGCTGGCAACGTGCATCAACGCGCTGGCCCTTCAGGATGCTTTTGAACGGCAGGGCGTTCCCACGAGAGTGCAGACGGCCATCGAGATGCGCGAGATCGCAGAGCCCTACATCCGCAGACGCGCGCTTTCCGAACTGGAAAACGGCTGGGTCGTCATCTTTGCGGCGGGCATCGGCTCTCCGTTCTTCTCCACAGACACGACAGCGGCTCTCCGGGCAGCGGAGATGGATGCGGAAGTCATCCTGCTGGCAAAGAAGGTGGACGCGGTCTACGACAGCGACCCGGAGAAGAATCCCAATGCAAAACGATATACGAGGCTGACCCACCAGCAGGTGCTGGAGGACAATCTGCAGGTGATGGATTCCACCGCAGCCAGCCTTTGCAGAGACAACAAGATCCGTATCCACGTGTTCGGCCTTGCCGAAGAAAACGGCATTTTCCGGGCAGTCACGGGAGAAGAGATCGGTACGATCATCGAATAGGAGGAAACCATGAGCACTACAACCGACAATTATAAGGAACACATGGACAAAACCATCAGCGTCCTCAAGCAGGACCTGAACACCGTACGCGCCGGCAGAGCCAACGCTGCGCTGCTCGACCAGATCGTCGTAGATTACTACGGTTCTCCGACGCCGGTCAAGAATCTGTCCAACATCTCCGTACCCGATCCCAGAACGCTGATGATCACTCCGTTCGATCCCTCTAGCATCAAGGCGATCGAAAAGGCCATCATGACCTCCAACCTGGGTATCAACCCCAGCAATGACGGACGCAATATCCGACTTGTCATTCCAGTGGTCACCGAGGAGAGAAGAAAAGAACTGACGAAGGTCATCAAGAAGATGGGCGAGGACAGCAAGGTCGCAGTCCGCAACAGCCGCAGAGACGCCAACGACTCCATCAAGAAGCTGGAGAAAGCCGGCGAACTGACGGAAGACGACGTGAAGGATGAACAGGAAGAAGTCCAGAAGATGACAGAAAAGTGCATGAAGGAGATCGATCAGATCGTCGCAGCTAAAGAAAAGGAACTGATGGAGATCTGATGAACGTCCCTGCGCACATCGCCATCATTATGGACGGCAACGGCCGCTGGGCGAAGGAAAAGGGCATGGTGCGGCTGAAGGGCCACCAGGCCGGCATGGAATCTCTGCGCGAGATCGTGCGTGCCTGCTCCGATAAGGGCGTAAAAGTCCTTACGGTCTACGCCTTTTCCACAGAAAACTGGAAACGTCCCATCGAGGAGGTCTCCGGTATCTTCTCGCTGCTGGTCCGGTACGTGGCGAAAGAATTAAAGGAATTAAACGCGAACAACGTGCAGATCCGTATGCTCGGAGATATCGATCCGCTGCCTGCCGACGCGAAAAAAGCGGCGCAGAAGGCGGTCGACAGCACGAAGGATAATACGGGTCTCATCTTTTGTATTGCCATCAACTACGGCGGCCGGGCGGAAATCGTCCGGGCGGCAAGGTTCTTGGCGAAGCAGGCGGCGGAAGGGCAGCTTGACCCAGGAAGCATCGACGAAGCCATGTTCGCTTCGCAGCTCTACACCGCAGACCTGCCCGATCCGGATCTCATCATCCGCACAGGAGGGGAGATGCGTCTCTCCAATTTCCTGACGTGGCAGAGCGCCTACAGCGAACTCTACGTTACGGATACCTACTGGCCGGATTTTACGCCGGATAAGTTGCAGGAAGCGATCGACGCCTTCAACGGCAGAGACAGGCGGTATGGAGGCATCAAGGCATGAAGACAAGGATCATCTCTTCTCTCATCATGGTGCCGCTTTTGGGCCTCGTTCTGCTGGGCGGCATTCCGCTGTTTCTCGCAGTCGCTGCGATCAGCGGCATCGCCATGCACGAGTTCTACAAGGGCTTCGAGAACATGAACATCCACCCCATGCGCATCCCGGGCTATATCTTCGGGGCCATGCTGTTGGGCATTATCGCGGTGTTTCTGTTTTCCGACGCCGATACGGCGAAACTGTCGGAGGGACTGCTGCTGTGGGTCTTCGTGACCACGGCAGGAGGGCTTTCTCTCAGCCTGTTTATGAAGAACCATGACATCGTGGACAGCCTCGTCACCATTATCGGGGTCATCTATCTGCCGTTCTTCTTTATGCACGTGTCGCTCATCGCGCAGCTGCCGGAGAGCTCCCACATGATCTGGCTCGTTTTCATTACGGCGTTCTGCACGGATATCTTCGCGTATTTTGCGGGCGTCTTCCTGGGTAAACATAAACTGTGCCCGGAGATCTCCCCGAAAAAGACGGTGGAAGGGTCCATCGGCGGCATCATCGGCAGCACGGTCATCAGCGGTCTGTTCGGCCAGCTGGTCTTTCCCCAGCACCTGGCGGGCTGCATCGTCATGGGTTTTCTTGGTTCGTTCTTCGCCCAGTGCGGCGACCTGATCGCCAGCTCTTTCAAGAGAAAGATGGGCATCAAGGACTACGGCAACCTCATCCCGGGTCACGGCGGCATACTGGACCGTTTCGATTCCGTCGTGCTGACGGCGCCGTTCATTTACTATTACGTAGTGCTGTTTATTAACAGATAAATATTTCTGTAAACTATAATGAAAACCATCACCATTTTGGGTTCCACAGGTTCCATAGGAAGGCAGAGCCTCGACGTTGTCCGCGCTCACCGCTCAGAATTCACGGTGAGTGCGCTTACCTGCGGAAAAAATATCGCGCTATTCCGGGAGCAGCTTAAGGAGTTTAAGCCTGCTCTTGCTGTTTGTGCGGAAAAAGACGCAGCAGAGAGCCTCGCTGCGGAATTTCCCGGCATACGCTTCTTATGGGGCCCGGAAGGGATCCTGGAAGCTGCCGTGCATTCCGATGGCGAGATGGTCGTCAATTCGCTGCTGGGCATGATGGGCATCGCGCCCACCTACGAAGCGATAAAGGCGGGTAAGGCCATCGCGTTCGCAAACAAAGAGACGCTGGTGGCGGGCGGCAGCCTCATCATGGACGCTGTCAAAAGATATGGCGTGGATTTTCTGCCGGTGGACAGCGAACATTCCGCGATCTTCCAGTGTCTGCAGGGCAGAGCCGGCAATCCTTTGCGCCGCATCATCCTGACGGCATCCGGCGGACCGTTCCGCGGCTTTACGAAGGAACAGATGCGTTCCGTGACCAAAGAACAGGCTTTAAAGCATCCCCGCTGGACCATGGGAGCGAAGATCACGATCGATTCCGCCACCATGATGAACAAGGGGCTGGAGATCATCGAAGCCAGCTGGCTGTTCGACATGCCGACGGATAAGATCGAAGTGCACGTCCATCCGGAGAGCATCCTGCACTCCGCCGTGGAGTTCGAAGACGGTTCTGTGCTGGGTCAGATGGGAAATCCCGACATGCGTGTGCCTATCGCTTACGCTTTGTCCTGGCCGAAGCGGCTTCCGCTCACCCAGGACGACAGCATGGAAGGCAGCGCCGTTAAGCCGCTGGATCTGTTCGCTGCGGGAGCGCTGCACTTCGAAAAGCCGGATCTGGAGGCCTTCCAGTGTCTGGCGCTGGCCTATAAAGCCATCGAACTGGGAAAGAGTTATCCTATCGTACTGAACGCAGCCAACGAAGAGGCCGTCGCCGCATTTCTGGCGGACCGCATCGCGTTCTGGCAGATCGGGGCGCTGGTGGAAAAGGCGATGACCGAGCACAGACCGGCTGAGATCGCCTGCGTGGAAGACATCTTCGAAGTGGAAAGGGAAACGAGAGAGATCGTATTGGGGGCAATACAATGAGTATATTTGCTATCGTTGCAGCAGTCGTTCTGTTCTGTCTGCTGGTGGCGGGTCACGAATTCGGCCACTATGCAGCGGCGAAGCTGCTGGGCGTAAAAGTGAACGAATATTCCGTGGGCATGGGACCGCTCATCTTCCAGACGAAGAAGGGCGAGACCGAGTATTCGCTGCGGGCGCTTCCGATCGGCGGCTACTGCAAGATCGAAGGGGAGGACGGCGACTCGGACGACGACCGTTCCTTCGCGAAAAAGCCCTGGTGGGCAAAGATCATCATCCTGGCAGCCGGCGCATTCATGAACTTCGTGCTGTGCATCCTGCTGCTGATCGGCGTATTCTGGTATTCCGGCGCGTATTCCACGACGCTGGCAGCGGTGTCGGACGGCTATCCGGCGCAGCTCGCCGGCATTCAGGCAGGAGACACCATCGTTGCCATCGACGGCACGGAATACGACGACTGGCTGGCCGTGGTGGACGCCATCGACGCAAGCCAGGGCGCACCCATGACCTTTACGGTCGAACGGGACGGCCAGACTTACGACTACACCATCTCCGCCGTGGAGACGGAAGGTCGCTGGCTGATGGGCATCACCTGCAAACTCATCCATTCACCGGTTAAAGCGGTCGGACAGGCCTTCAGCATGACGAAGAGCACCATGGCAGCCATGGGTCAGTTCTTCGGACAGCTGTTTACCGGAAAAGCCAGCAGCGACGACGTCGTCGGCGTGGTCGGCATCGTATCCATGATCGGAGAGCAGGCGAAGTTCGGCATCGTCAATGTCGTATACCTGATGGCGGTCATCTCCCTCAACCTGGGCATGGTCAACCTGCTGCCGCTGCCCGCACTGGACGGCGGACGCATCCTGTTCGTGCTCATCCGTCTCATCACGAGAGACAAGGTCGGCGCCAACGCGGAAGCTATCACCCACGCCGTCGGCATGGTGCTGCTTCTGGCGCTGATGGCATTCCTGGTATTCAAGGATATCAACCGTTTCGTGCTGTAAAGGAGGCACGCTGTGACCCAGACAAGACAAGTCTTCTGCGGAAACGTTCCCATCGGCGGGGGCGCACCCGTTTCCATACAATCCATGACGAATACCGATACCCGGGATGCGGCGGCGACCCTGGAGCAGATCAAACGGCTGGCGGATGCCGGCTGCCAGATCATCCGCTGTGCCGTGCCGGATATGGAAGCTGCGAAGTCCTTCGGAAAGATCAAGGCAGGCAGCCCCATCCCCGTGGTAGCGGACATCCATTTTGACTACCGGCTGGCGCTGGCAGCCATGGAGAACGGTGCGGACAAGATCCGCATCAACCCGGGCAACATCGGCTCGGAAGACCGGGTGGCTGCCGTGCTGGAAAAGGCAAAGGCATGCGGTATTCCGGTGCGGATCGGCGTCAACTCCGGTTCGCTGGAGAAGGATCTGCTGAAAAAATACGGAGGCGTTACCGCCCAGGCATTGTGCGAGAGCGCACTGAACGCAGCAGCCTACGCCCAAAGCTTCGGCTTCGAGGACATCGTGGTATCGCTCAAGTCTTCGGACGTCGCGATGAATCACGAAGCCCATAAGCTGTTCCGCGAACAGTCGGATCTGCCGATGCACATCGGTTTAACGGAATCCGGCGTGGGCAGGATGGCGGAGCTGAAGAGCACCGCCGCGCTGGGCGCACTGCTTTTGGACGGCATCGGCGATACGATGCGTATCTCCCTCACGGGCGATCCGCTGCGGGAAGTGCTGCTGGCCAGAGATCTCCTGACGGCCTGCGGCAAGCGCAGAATGGGCATCGATTTCGTATCGTGTCCGACCTGCGGACGTACGCAGGTGGATCTGCCGATGATCGCAGCCCGCGTGGAAGAAGCGCTGCAGCCGCTGTCCGCAAAGCTGGCCGCAGAAGGGAAGTTTATAAAAGTAGCTGTGATGGGATGCGCCGTCAACGGCCCCGGAGAAGCGAGAGAAGCGGATTTCGGCGTCGCCTGCGGCAAGGGTACGGGTCTTCTGATCGCCAAAGGGGAGCAGATCCGCAACGTCCCGGAAGAGGAGATCATCCCGCAGCTGTTATCGCTCATCGAACAGAACGTGTAAAAATACATGAAGCTGAAGAATCCGGAAAACGAAAAATATATCAAGGCATCTTTAGCCGGATTTGCCGCCATTGCGGCAGGGCTCGTCCTGTTTTTCCTCATCTTCCGCAGCGAAGCGCTGGGAAGAGGCGTGGATAAGATCGCAGGCATCCTTAAGCCTTTCTTGTACGGCGCCGTTATCGCCTATATCCTTACGCCGTTCTGCAACCGCATCAAAACAGGGCTGCTGAAGGTGTTCGGAAAGGACCGGGAGAAACTTGCCGGCGCACTGTCCATCGCGTTGGCGATGCTCCTGGCGATCCTCATCGTTGCGCTGCTGTTCATGCTGGTGCTGCCGCAGCTCGTGGACAGCATCGAACAGCTCAGCAAGACGCTGCCCGGCAAGATCCAGGAGGGCGGAAACCGGATCGATCAATTTGTGAAAGATCATCCGCAGCTGCAGGATCTTTGGAAGCAGTACGGTGCGCAATGGGAGACAAAACTGGAGAACTGGACGCAGAACGGCCTTCCGAAACTCGCCCAGAAGATCCTGGGCAGCGCGGCAACGTATGTGCAGCAGACGTTTACGGTGCTGAAGAACGTATTCCTCGGCATTCTGGTCTCGATCTATATCCTCATCAGCCGCAGGCGTTTCGGCGCCCAGGCAAAGATGCTGCTGCACGGCATCTTCCCGAACCGGGCTGCCAGGGTCATCGAGAAAGAGATCCATTACGCGGACCGCATGTTCAACGGTTTCCTGGTAGGGAAGATCATCGATTCCGCCATCATCGGCGTGCTGTGCTTTATCGGCTGCCTGGTGCTGCATCTCGAATCGTCGGCGCTCATCGCGGTCATCGTGGGGGTCACGAACATCATCCCGTTCTTCGGGCCCTTTATCGGGGCCATTCCCTGTGCGCTCATGCTGGTCATCCAGAACCCGGCGCATGCGCTTACGTTCCTGATCTTCGTCGTTCTGCTGCAGCAGCTGGACGGCAACATCATCGGGCCGCGCATCCTGGGCGATTCCACGGGACTGTCGAGTTTCTGGGTCCTGTTCGCGATCCTGCTGTTTGGCGGTCTGTGGGGCGTTACCGGCATGATCGTCGGCGTGCCGCTATTTGCGGTGTTCTATGACATTATCCGCCAGCTCGTGTCCATCGGACTGGGCCGGCACGGAAGAAGCGGTCTCGAAGCCGCGTATAAAGAGGAGTTCCACCCGGAACTCAAATCGGAGAAAACAGAAGCAAAGGTGTAAGCCATGAGCGAATTCCGTTATTCCGACAGGGGGGACGTATTGACAGGACAGCTGATCGCAGGGGGTTACGACAGCGTCTACTGGGAGAAGAGCGAGGACCGCGTCTTAGACAGAGCCCTCGAATACGTAAAGGACAAGTTCGGCGAAGACATGCTGCCGTATCTGTCCGTTCTGGATCTGGGCTGTGGCTGCGGAAGGCTGATGCCCCGGTTTTCTGCACTGTTTTCCAGCGTAACGGGCCTCGAACCGGACGAAGAACGATGCGATGCAGCCATGGAACTCATCCTGGATAAAGGACTGGAGAACGCTACAGCGCTCTGCATGGATCTGCTGGAATATGTGGAAGAGTTCCCGAACCAGACATTCGATGTCGTTCTGTGCAGCCACGTGTTCCAGCACATGAAGCACGAGACTGCCTGCGCCATCCTGGAAGGCTTAAAACACGTGATGGGGCCGGATACCGTCTGCCTTTTTACGACGACGTTTACGGACGAGCGTCGCAACCGCTACACCGAAGAATATCTGCAGGACGGCGAACGCAACGTGCTGGAGACGGACGAGACCGGTTTCGACCGGGCCGTGGATGACCCGGACAAACTCGCCGTCTGCCTGTTCTCGCGGCCCTGGATGGAGCGCTTTTTCGCTTCCTGCGGGCTGAAAACGCGGATTTTCCAGGCGTATCATTTCGCCGGCGAAAGAGATGCGAAGGACGATGCTGCCGCAACGGATGACCCCGCCCAGCTCGCCTTTGCCAGAGACGCTTTCTATCTGTGCGAACCGGCGGAGGGCACACTGCTGCGCAAGTCCTGCGGGCCGGAGACCGCATCCGGCAAGATCTGCTACATGCAGTTCTATTATGTCGACGCCACCGAGAGCATGAACACCTCCCGGATCCGCAAGGTGCAGAGTTCGGAGACGGAGGATGTCGCAGAGATCCGCGACGCCTTTGCCACGGCGGAAGGGTTCCTGTACGGCGGCAACCTGCATTTCCCGGCGATCCGCCATTTCCGCAACGTTTCCGTCCGCGCTTCGAAGGTGGACATCGCGGATTCTCATCTGATCGTCAGCTTCTATCCCCGGTCCGGCGTCGTGCAGGTGAGCGTAAATCTGACGCTGGAGGATATCTCCTGCGACGATTTCGTATTCCTGCACCAGGTGCAGTGTGCAGACGGGTTCTTTACGATCGACGGCAAGCCTGGATCCATCGCCGGGCTGTGCGAATCCGTTCTCAGGGAATGCGGCCTGAAGAGCTTCCTGAAGGGTTCGACCTCCATCATTACGGAACTCAACCGCTTCGGCAGCTGCGCGGATCCTTTAACGCTGTCCCTCGACGAGGAACGCTGTCTCTACGGTATGCTGACCGGAGATGAAGGATATCTGCATGTGCCCAAAGCTCTCATCGAAGAGCGCATGGCGGAAAACTGGACGAGCCGGGATTTCGTCAAGGTGATCGCCTTCAACAGCAATTACATCCTGCTCAACTTTAACCGGGGCGAGACCTACGCCGACTATATCGATTACCAGAAACCCTATCAGGACCATTATTTCGGCTCCCTTAACGAGTATTTTACGATGGATGCGCCTACTGCGGGGGTCAACCACGGATTGTTCTTCTCCGTGGAGATGGGCCAGATCATCCGCACCAGCACGGAGCGGCTGATGAGCGGCTCTCCGAAGGTCGCCGCGTCCCACGGTTTCTTCGTGACCGACGACATCAAGCGCAACAAGCACATCCGCGCTGAGATGATCCGCACGCTCAACAAACTGAATCAGGTGAACATTACGGAGCTGGGCGCCCTGGACGACCTCGTGCTGAAGAATCTGGACGCTTCCCAGAAGATCGAGAGCATCCGCAGCTTCCTGGAACTGGTGGAATCCGACCTGGATCTGCTGTACAGCACCACGACGAACCGCATGGTGACGATCCTGACGATCCTGGGCCTTCTGTTCGCGCTCATCCAGACCATCAACAGTTTCCAATAACGGACATGGAATTTATCGATTTAAAAACGACGGCCGCTTCGATCGCGGACTGGTACGCAAAGCATAAGAGAGATTTGCCCTGGCGGCAGGGGAAAGACCCTTACCGCATCTGGATCTCGGAGATCATGCTGCAGCAGACCCGCATCGAGGCGGTCATTCCGTATTACGGCAGGTTTTTATCCGAACTGCCGGATATCGCCGCGCTGGCTGCCGTTCCCGAAGACAGGCTGTTAAAGCTTTGGGAAGGGCTGGGGTATTACAGCCGCGCCCGCAATCTGAAGAAAGCTGCGCAGACTGTCGTGCAGGAATTCGGCGGGCAGATGCCGCAGACGGCGGCAGAACTTCGCAAACTTCCCGGGATTGGGGACTATACGGCCGGCGCCATTGCATCCATCGCGTTCGGTGAGCCGGAACCCGCGGTGGATGGCAACGTGATGCGGGTACTGGCTAGACTGTCCGCGAGCAAGGAAGACGTGATGGACGCCAAGGTGCGAAAGGCGGCGGCAAGCAGACTGCGGGAGATCTATCCGGCAGGGGAAGAGGCCGCGCTGCTCACAGAAGGCCTGATGGAACTCGGCGAACGGATCTGCATCCCCAACGGAACGCCGCTTTGCGGGGATTGTCCCTGCGCAGGGCGCTGTATGGGTCACGCTCTGGGAATCGAAGCGCTGCTGCCCGTACGCGCGGAAAAGAAAGCGCGAAAGATCGAAGAAAAGACCGTACTGGTATTGCGCTGCGGCGATAGATATGCACTGGAAAAGCGTCCCGACACCGGACTGCTCGCTGGTCTATGGGGTTTTCCCATCCTGGATGGATCCTTAACAGAAGATGAGATCAAAGCAAGATTCGATGCCGCTTCCATCCGTCCTTTAGGCAAAGCCAAGCATATCTTTACCCATATCGAGTGGCATATGGAGGGGTACCTGGTGGAGTGTAAAGAGCTGAGCAATTGCCATTGGGTCACGAAAGAGGACATTGAAGCGGATTATTCGATCCCTACGGCATTTAAAACTTATAAAAAAGCCTTGCAATACCTGTAAACCATGGTATTATAGTTAAGGTATACGTTATTTCTAAAGAGTGGGCAGGCCCACTCTTTCGTTTTAGAAAGGAAACGGTTTGGCTGTCAAGAAGGTAGAAGAACTGGTGGCTTCCTGGATGGAAAGCTACGAAAACGCAGCTTCGTACGAGCTCAACAGGACCGAATTCGTCAAGGAAGGCGCCGATTGGTACCTGCGGGTCTACGTCGATAAAATCGAAGCGGACGGATACGGCGTTATGGGCACCGACGACTGCGAAGCGATCAGCCGCTATTTAAGCGAAAAGCTGGATGAGGCTGACCCTATCAAGCAGAACTATTATCTGGAGGTCTCTTCTCCCGGTATGGACAGACCGCTTTTGAAGGATAAGGACTTCGAGCGGTTCATGGGCAGCGAGATCGAGATCAAATTGTATAAGGCGATGGACGGCAAAAAGTTCTATACGGGAAAACTCACCGGCTATGAAAACGGTGCCGTCACCATCACCGACGAAAAAGGCAAGGAAATTTCACTGCAGCGTTCCGATGCAGCGAAGATAAATCTGGCAGTTGTATTCTAAGGAGGAAGTACAGGCATGAATATGGAATTCATCGAGGCCATCGAAGCGCTGGAAAGAGAAAAGGGCATTTCCAAAGATGTCCTGATCGATGCGATCGAAAGCGCACTGGTCTCGGCATATAAGAAGAATTACGGCACATCCCAGAATGTCCGTGTCAACATCGACCGCGAGACGGGCGACATCGACGTCTTCATGAGACGCGACATCGTCGAAGAAGTCGAAGATCCCTTCTCCCAGGCGAGCCTGGAGGAAGCCCAGGAGATCGACCCCGCCTACGAACTGGGCGACGTCATCGAATACCAGGTGACCCCGAAGGATTTCGGCCGCATCGCCGCGCAGACCGCCAAGCAGGTCGTCGTACAGCGCATCCGGGAGACCGAGAGAGGCATGATCTACGACGATTACATCTCCCGCCAGTCCGAAGTCGTGACCGGCATCGTGCAGCGCATCAGCAACGACACCGTATTCGTGAGCATGGGCAGAGCCGAAGGCATCCTGTCTCCCAACGAACAGATCCCCGGCGAACGCTACCGGGTCAACGAACGCATCAAAGTCTACGTCATGGACGTAAAGAAGACCACGAAGGGTCCCCAGGTGTTCCTCTCCCGCACGCACCCCGGTCTCGTAAAGAGACTGTTCGAGCTGGAAGTCCCCGAGATCCAGGAAGGCGTCGTCGAGATCAAGAGCATCGCAAGAGAAGCGGGCTCCCGTACGAAGATCGCCGTCTGCACCTACGATGAGAACGTGGATCCCGTCGGTTCCTGCGTCGGTACCAGAGGCGGAAGAGTCCAGGCTGTCGTCGACGAACTGGGCGGCGAGAAGATCGACATCATAAACTGGAGCGAAGACCCCGGCAAACTCATCAGCAGCGCGCTGTCTCCCGCCAAGGTGGAGATGGTGCTGATCGACGAAAAGGGCCGTTCGGCCACCGTCGTCGTTCCCGACTATCAGCTGTCCCTGGCGATCGGCAAGGAAGGCCAGAACGTAAGACTGGCGGCCAAGCTCTGCAGCTGGAAGATCGACATCAAGAGCCACACGCAGTTCCAGCCTAAACTGGAAGAGATGCAGAGAAAGGCTCTGGAGCCGGACGAACCGGAGGAAGAGATCGAAGAGCCGGTGGCTGAGGCCGTCGAAGCTGCGGAACCTGCAGAAACGACAGCAGAACTTCCCAACTTAAAGCGCTTTAAGAAAGCGGAGCTCATGGAATTTGCGGAGGCGAACGGCATCGAACTCGATCCGAAAGCCACGAACGCAGCCATGATCGAAGCGATCACTGAGGCCTTTGCCAAGTAGAGGCCCGCAATGAGCGAGAAGAAAGTGCCCGAACGCAGATGCATCGGATGCATGCAGAGCAAGCCAAAGAGCGAACTCATCCGCATCGTTGCGTCGGAGGACGGGCTGCACATAGATATCAGCGGCAAGATGCCCGGCAGAGGAGCTTACCTTTGCAGGAGCGAGGAATGCGCGAAACTGGCGGTAAAGAAGAACGCCTTCGGCAGAAACCTGAAGACGGAAATATCACGCCAGCAGGCCGAATCCCTGGCAGAGCAGATCGCCCAATTATGCAGATAAGCACGGGAGGTATTTGAATGGCCGATACAGAAACCAAAGTTGTAAAAGCACAGACGAAAAAGTCTACGAATACGGCAGGAGAGGGCCCGAAGGTCCAGATCCGCGCCGTCGATAAAGCGATCATCGAAGCGCAGCAGGCAAAGAAGAGACCCGCTGCCAGAACGCAGGCTGCTGCCAAGCCGGCAGCGGAACCTGCGAAACCCATGACCCCTCCGGTCGGCAAACCTGTACCGAAGGCAGCGTCCTCTGCGGCTAAGCCTTTCCCCTTCGGAAAGCCCATGCCGAAGAACGCCGTGCCTCAGAAAAAGGCGGACGTTCCCCAGACGCTGGAGAAGAAAGAAGAACCTGTAAAGGTCGAAGAACCGGTCGAAGTCAAGGTCGAACCGGTGGTTTCCGCTGCGCCCGAACAGGTTGCTCCGGCTCCCGCTCCGGCAAAGCCCGAACCCGAGATGTACGTGGATCCTCCCATTGGCGTAAAGATCATCAAGAAGGCGGAGCCCAAGGAAGAGCCCAAGAAGGAAGAAGCGCCGAAGGAAGAGAAGCCCAAGGCGGCCAAACCTAAGAAGGAAAAGGCGGAGAAGGTAGAAAAACCTGCTGCCAAGGAAGAACCGAAGGCGGAGCCCGCAAAGGCCAAGGATGAGCCGAAGGAAGAGCCGAAAGCCAAACCGGAGAAGGCGAACGAAGAACCGAAGGCAGAATCAAAACCGGAACCCAAGCCCGAACCCATCGACTACGTGCCCAATATCGGGGTCAAGATCATCCGCAGAGCGGCGGATGAGCCGAAGCAGCCCGTCCAGCCCAAGAAGCCGGCACAGAAGAAGAACGACGGCAAGAAGGACGGCAAGCCTTCCGACCGCAAGCCCAAGGAATACAAGGGCAAGCAGGGCGGAAACGCCGCACCCGCTTCTCCGCGCAAGAAAGACTTCGGCGGCAAGAAGACGACCGAAGGCGGCAGAGAGAAGGTCGTCGCTTATACCGCACCGGCAGGCGGCGACAACAGACGCAGAAAGAAGGACAAGGATACCCGCGACCGCTTCGAGGAGCAGCTCACCGATCTGACGAAATCCGCCAAGAAGAAGCACTCCAAGTATAAGGAGAAGGTGGAGGAAGTCCAGGAGAGCGCAGCCGAGATCGAAGCCCAGGCAACGGGCGGCGTCATCATCGACGTACCCATCACCGTGGGCGGCTTCTGTGAACAGCTGGAAGTTTCCATGTCCGACGCCATCATGGCCCTCATGAAGATGGGCATCATGGCCAATATCAACCAGAACCTGGATGAAGAAACGGCCGTTCTGCTGGGTATGGAACTCGGCAAGACCGTCGTCATCAATAAAGCCGAGGAGATCGAAGAAGAAGAGGGCCTGGATCTGCACGAAGACGCGGAATCCGAACTCAAGCCCCGTCCGCCCATCATTACTGTCATGGGTCACGTCGACCACGGCAAGACCTCGCTGCTCGACGCCATCCGCAACACGAACGTTACGGCGGGTGAAGCCGGCGGCATTACCCAGCACATCGGTGCTTCCGAGATCGAGATCAACGGTCAGAAGATCGTGTTCCTGGATACCCCGGGTCACGAAGCGTTTACGGCAATGCGCGCCAGAGGCGCCCACGTTACGGATATCGCCGTACTGGTGGTCGCTGCGGACGACGGCGTTATGCCTCAGACCATCGAATCCATCAGCCATGCGAAGGCTGCCGGCGTACCCATCATCGTTGCGATCAACAAGATGGATAAGCCCGGTGCCAATCCCGACCGCGTCAAGAAGGAACTGGCGGACAACAACATCCTGGTGGAAGACTGGGGCGGCACCACGATCGCCGTACCCGTTTCTGCAAAGACCGGCGAAGGCATTACGAACCTGCTGGAGATGATCCTGCTGCAGGCGGAGATGCTCGAACTGCGGGCCAACCCCGACAGACTGGCCATGGGAACCGTTATCGAAGCCAGACTGGACAAGGCCAGAGGTCCTGTTGCGACGCTGCTCGTTACGAACGGCACGCTGCAGGCGGGTCAGGCGCTGGTCGTCGGTACCGCTTCCGGCCGCGTCCGTGTGATGACCGACTGGAGAGGCAACCAGATCCGCAAGGCCGGTCCTTCCAGAGCCGTGGAGATCACAGGTCTTACGGAAGTTCCCGAAGCAGGCGACGAATTCTATGCGGTCCGCGAAGAGCGCATCGCGAGAGACATCGCTGCCCGCCGCAAGGAAAAGCTCAGAGAAGAGACCCTGGCCAAGAATTCCAGCACCAGCCTCGAACAGCTGTTTGCGACGCTGCAGGAAGGCGAGGTCCGCGACCTCAACCTCATCATCAAGGCGGACGTGCAGGGTTCCGTGGGTGCGCTGGAAGCATCCCTCGAAAAGCTGCATAACGAGAACGTCCGCGTTAAGATCATCCACACCGGCGTCGGTACCGTTACCGAATCCGACGTCATGCTGGCCAGCACTTCCGATGCTGTCATCATCGGCTTCAACGTGCGTCCCAGCTCCGCTGTCCAGGCTATGGCAGACAGAGACGGCGTGGAGATCCGTACCTACCGCATCATCTACGAGATCATCGACGATATCGAAGCGGCCATGAAGGGTATGCTCGACCCCGTGTTCAAGGAAGTCATCCTGGGCAAGGTGGAAGTCCGCAATACTTTCAAGGTTCCCGGTGTCGGCACGGTCGCAGGTGCTTACGTCATGGAAGGCAAGGTCACCAGAAACGCACAGGTCCGCCTGCTGCGCGACGGCATCGTCATCCACGAGGGCGTCATCTCCTCGCTGAAGCGTTTCAAGGACGACGCGAGAGAAGTGGCCAGCGGCTTCGAATGCGGTATCGGCATCGAAAAGTATAACGACATCAAAGAAGGCGACGTGATCGAAGCCTTCGTCATGCAAGAGGTGGAGAGATAATGGGCAAGTCTCACAGACCCCAGAGGATGGGCGAGGAGATGCGGAAGATCCTCAGCGACATGCTGATGCGCGGTCAGCTTAAGGACCCGCGTTTCTCCGGCGCCATGATCAGCGTAAACGCCGTCGAAGTAACGAACGACGGCAGTTACGCCACCCTGTACGTTACCGCTCTGCCGTTCGGCTCCGTTCCGCTTACGGCGGAACAGAAGAAAGAGATCCTGGCGGCATTCGAACGCTCCAAGGGTCACATCCGCACCGAGATCGGCAAGAATCTGAAGGCGCGCCACGTGCCCGAGCTCATCTTTAAATACGACGAGAGCCTGGAATACGGCGCGAAGATGGACGCCATCCTGGATAAGATCGAGATCCCCGCGGACGACTACGATTACGGTCTGCCCCAGGAAGAGAGCACAGCTCCCGACGACGAGGAGTATTTCGACGACTGATGCAGAATTGGAACGACATTCAAAAAGCAATAGCAAAAGCGCAGAAGATCCTCATCTTCACCCATGTGAACATGGATGGAGATGCTGCAGGGTCTTCCTGTGCATTATGCAGAAGTCTCCGCGCGATGGGAAAGGACTGCTTTATCCTGCTGGAGGACGATTGTCCCCGGTATCTGCAGTTTCTGGACGACCGCGGCATGTTTATAAAGCAGGCGCCCTGGACGCCCGATCTGAGCATCGCGGTGGACTGCGGCGACGACAGCCGCATCGAAAAGCGCAAGGACGTGTTTCATGCAGCACCGGTGACGATGTGCATCGACCATCACATGAAGAGCGGCCCCTTTGCACAGCTGGAAGCCATCGATCCGGCGGCTCCGGCGGCAGGTTCTCTGGTATTCGAACTGCTGCAGGCGATGAACGCACCCATCGATAAGGACGCTGCGGAAGCGCTCTACGTAGCGATCGCCACAGACACCGGTTCGTTTAAACACGGGAATACGACGGCGGAAGCGCATCTGGACGCTGCCAAGCTATACGGCTACGGCATCGATGCCGTAAAGCTGAACAACTTCGTCTATGGCAGCTATCCGCTTCCCCAACTCAAGCTGGAGGCGATGGCGGTGGAAAGGGTACAGCTGTTCGCGAACGGCAAGGCCGCGGTCTCCTGGTGCACGCAGGAAGACCTAAAGAGATTCGGTGCGCTGGACGAACATACGGAATGCTGCATCGACCGCATCCGCAGCATCGAAGGCGTGGAAGCGGCAGCTTTCCTGAAGGAGAAAGCAGACGGAAGGATAAAAGTCTCTCTGCGCTCCAAGTCCTACGCGGATGTAAACGCCGTGGCAAGGCAGTTCGATGGCGGCGGTCACCTGCGCGCCAGCGGGTGCACCTTCTATTGCAGCATCGAAGAGGCACTGGAGCAGATCCGCCCTGCGCTGGAAGCGAGCGTTGCGCCATGAACGGCATCTTAAATCTGAACAAACCGGCGGGATACACCAGCTTCGACTGTGTCGCCATCCTGCGCAGACTGACGGGAGAACGCAAGATCGGACATACCGGCACTCTGGATCCCCAGGCGACCGGCGTGCTCCCGCTGTGTATCGGAAAAGCCACGCGTCTGCTGGAATACATGGACGAAGCCCCCAAGACCTACGTCGCGGACTGCCAGCTCGGTCTGACGACGGACACCCGGGATATATGGGGCACCGTGCTTTGCAACAGAAGGCCCGAAACAGCCGATTTAACGAGAGAAAACGTCGAAGAGGTACTCCGTACCCTCGAGGGTGAGATCGAACAGAAACCGCCCGTTTTTTCGGCCATCAAGGTAAACGGAAAAAAGCTGTACGAATACGCCAGGGAAGGCAAAGCCGTGGAGGTGCCCGTGCGGCGGGTGACCGTCCACAGCATCCGCATCCTGGCATGGAACGGTCCGTCCGAACCTTTTAAGATGGAAATCGTCTGCAGCCGCGGCACGTATATCCGTTCGATCTGCCACGATCTGGGCGAAGCCCTGGGCTGCGGCGCCTGCATGAGCAGCCTCGTTCGCACGGAGACCTGCGGTTATAAGATCGAAGAGGCGGCGGATCTGGAGGAACTGCGGAGGATGACCCCGGAGCAGATCGAAGCGCTGCTGGATCCTCTGGAATCCGCCGTAAGCCATCTGCCGCACCTGGATCTTACCGAGGAACAGGCCAAGCTGTTCCTCAACGGCAATCCGCTGTGGAGCGAAGAACTGCCGCTGGAAGAACGTAATTACGCTGTCTTTGGTGACGACGGATTGCTTGGCATCTGCAAAGGCCATCTCATTTCGAAAGTACTGAAATGAACATATACAGAAACTTAAATGAAATCGCGAATATGTCTCCGACTGCCGTTGCGTTAGGCAATTTCGACGGCGTTCATAAGGGTCACCAGATGCTGATCCGGGAATGCGTGGCTGTGGCAAAGGAAAAAGGGCTGCAGCCTTCCGTTTTTACGTTTACGAATCATCCCGTAAACGAGATCGCGGGAAAGACCGTCATCAAAAACATCATGACCTTCGAAGAAAAGGCGGAGCAGCTGGAGAAACTGGGGGTCGAAAACCTGTTTTCTCCCGTGTTCGACGATGCGATCCGCACGAAGAGCGCGTTTGATTTCGTCAAGGATATCCTGGTGAACCGCTTCCACACAAAGCACGCCGTGTGCGGCTTCAACTACCGCTTCGGTTTTAAGGCGGAAGGGGACGCAGACCGGCTGGCGCAGCTGGGAAGGGAGTTCGGCTACGGCGTGTCCGTCATTCCGGAGATCCGGATCAACGGCAATACCGTATCCAGCACCCTTATCCGGACCATTATCGATGAAGGCAAGATCGACGAATATAAGGATTATACCGGCAGGCTGTACTGCATCGACGGCAAAGTGGTGCAGGGCAAGCATCTGGGCCGCCGCATCGGGTTTCCGACCGTCAATCTGAGCCTCGACACGACGGAAGCGTTTCCGAAGAATGGTGTTTACATAACTCAAACAACCGTAAACAAACAGAAATATCAGTCCATCACTAACGTGGGGAACAAGCCGACGGTAGGAGAATTCGCCAAAAACGCGGAAACGCACATCTTCGACTTCGACGGCGATCTCTACGGACAGGAAGTGCGCATCGAGTTTATCAAGATGCTGCGTCCCGAGCGCAAGTTCGATACGTTGGAAGACCTGCAGGCGGAGATCCATCGGAATTGTTTACAGGCACAGGAATACTTTAGAACAGAAAGGAGCCAATCATGAAATACGCGAACGGATTCACCATCAATGCAACGGGTCACGAATGCTTTTTAACGTTCCTGCAGACCCGCCCCAACGGAGAGACCAAACAGACGGAGGAAGTGGAGACCATCGTCATGACCGAGCAGATGGCGCGCCAGATGATCGTGGCCCTTGCCAAAGTCTATAACAAGGTCGATTCCGACAGGGCTGCCAAGAAGAAAGTCGACGTGAAGGAAAACGCCCAGCTGTCTTAAATTTCCCGCTTTACAAACCATTGCGGGCTGTGCTAATATATATCGTCTGTTTATAAGTACCCAGTGCTTAGGCTGCCGACGCTCCGACGCTGCCTCGGCCTTGGGCGGATCTAGAAAAGGAGATTACAAATGATCGCAAAAGACGTAAAGACCAACATCATCAAGGAATATGCCACCCACGAAGGAGATACAGGTTCTCCCGAAGTCCAGGTCGCAGTCCTCACTCACCGCATCAACGAACTGAACGAACACCTGAAGAAGAACCCCAAGGACTTCCACTCCAGAAGAGGTCTTCTGAAGATGGTCGGTCAGAGAAGAAATCTGCTGGCTTATCTGAGAGATAAGGACATCGAGCGCTATAGAAGCCTCATCTCCCGTCTCGGCTTAAGAAAGTAAACAGAGAAAACGGCGGGGCGCAAAAGCCCCGCCTTGTTGTTATTATTTTTCATCAGGGGCCGGGCTTGAGAATTAAATTCATATGCGCAGATCCTGCGCAGTGAGTTTACTTGTCAAGCCGGGCCTGATACGAAAGGCAAGGTTAACATTTATGAGATTTACAGATTACCGGACATTCCGCACTGCCGTAGGCGGCAGACTGCTGGAAGTCGAGATCGGCAAGGTCTGCGAACAGGCCAACGGCCAGTGCTGGGTCCGCTACGGCGATACCGTGGTCAACTGCACTGCCACCATGTCCAAGACCCCGAGAGAAGGCGTGGACTTCTTCCCGCTTTCCTGCGACTTCGAAGAAAAGATGTACGCTGCCGGCAAGATCCCCGGCGGATTCATCAAGAGAGAGGGCAGACCCTCCGAAAAAGCCATCCTCACGTCCCGTCTGATGGACAGACCGCTCCGTCCGCTGTTCCCTAAGGGATTCTATAACGACGTCCAGGTCGTAGCGACCTGCATGTCCATGGATCACGACTGCGCACCCGAATTCTGCGCCATGGTCGGTTCTTCCATCGCCATCGCGATCTCCGACATTCCCTGGGACGGCCCGACCGGTTCCGTCATCGTCGGCAGAGTCGACGGCAGACTGGTCATCAACCCCACGTCCGAACAGAGAAAGGTGTCCGACATCAACATGACTGTCGCAGGCACCAAGGAAGCCATCATGATGGTCGAAGCCGGCGCGAAGATCGTTCCCGAGAACGAAGTGCTGGACGCGATCATGTTCGCTCACGAAGAGATCAAGAAGATCGTTGCTTTCATCGACGAGATCGTTAAGGAAGTCGGCAAGGAAAAGCAGCAGATCGAATTCTATAAGCCCTCCGAAGAGATCGACGCTGCCGTACGCGAATACGCCGTCGAGAAGATGCACAACGCCATCCTCACCTTCGACAAGCAGGAGAGACTCGACAATATGGACGCCGTGGAAGTCGAAACGAAGGAACACTTCGCTGAAATTTATCCCGAAGGCGCTAAAGACGTCGACGCTGTCCTGTACAACATCACGAAGGAACAGGTCCGCGGCATGATCTTAGACGAAGGCATCCGTCCCGACAGCAGAAAGTGCGACGAGATCCGTCCCGTATGGACCGAGACTGGCGTTCTGCCCAGAGTACACGGTTCCGGCCTGTTCAAGAGAGGCCAGACCCAGGCGCTGTCTGTCTGCACGCTGGGCATGCTCTCCGAGGGTCAGACCCTGGACGGCATCTTCGAAGAGACCGGCAAGAGATACATGCACCAGTACAACTTCCCCGGCTATTCCACCGGCGAAGCCAAGCCCTTGAGAAGCCCCGGCAGAAGAGAGATCGGCCACGGCGCTCTGGCAGAAAGAGCACTGCTGCCCGTTCTGCCCTCCGAAGAGGAATTCCCCTATGCGATCCGCGTCGTATCCGAGATCCTCTCCTCCAACGGTTCTTCCTCCATGGCTTCCACCTGCGGTTCCTGCATGGCTCTGATGGACGCCGGCGTACCCATTAAGGCACCCGTTGCCGGTATCGCCATGGGTCTCATCGAACGCGTTAAGGAAGACGGCACCAGCGAATACGCCATCCTGTCCGACATCCAGGGCATGGAAGACTTCCTGGGCGACATGGACTTCAAGGTGACCGGTACCGCAGAAGGCGTTACCGCCATCCAGATGGACATCAAGGTCCACGGTCTGTCCAGAGAGATCCTCGAGAAGGCTCTCAAGCAGGCGAAGGAAGGCAGAATGTACATCATGAGCCAGATGCTGGATGAGATCCCCGAACCCAGAAAGCAGCTGTCCAAGTACGCTCCGCTCATCACCAGCATGCAGATCGATCCGGACAAGATCCGCATCGTCATCGGCAAGGGCGGCGAGACCATCAACCGCATCATCGCCCAGACCGGCGCGAAGATCGATATCGACGATACGGGCCTCATCTTCATCGCAGCACCCAACACCGAATCCGGCGACGCGGCGCGCAAGGAGATCGAGTACCTCACCAAGGACATCGAAGTGGGCGAGACTTATACCGGCAAGGTCGTCCGTCTGATGAACTTCGGTGCTTTCGTGGAATGCCTGCCCGGCAAAGACGGTCTGCTGCACATCTCCAAGATCTGCAAGGAGAGAGTGGAGAAGGTGGAAGACGTTCTCAATATCGGCGATATCGTTACCGTCAAGGTATCCGAGATCGATTCGCAGGGCCGTGTGAACCTCACCAGAAGAGGTCTGGAAGACACGCCCATCATCAAAGCAAGCGAGCAGTAAACGAGTTCGGGCCGGCTTTTTAAGCCGGCCCTGATGCATTTTAGGATAAAACATGATCGAAGTAAGACAACTGCCCTGCGGCGTGCGGCTGGTGATGGAAAAACTGCCGGACCGCCAGTCCGCCAGCATTGGCATCTGGATCGGCGCAGGCTCCGCCAGGGAAACGGCTAAGAACAACGGTGTCTCGCATTTTCTGGAGCACATGTTCTTTAAAGGCACGAAAACGCGGGATCAATTGCAGCTGGCAAAGGATACGGACGATCTGGGCTGCGACATGAACGCGTTCACGGGGAAAGAAGCCACCTGTTTTCACATCAAGGCGCTTTCTTCCGTCTTTCCCAAGGCTGTCGACATCCTGCTGGACATGCTCTGCAATTCCCTGTTCGACGAAGAGGAGATGGAAAAAGAGCGGAGCGTCATCCTGGAAGAGTTCAACATGGTGTGCGACACACCGGACGACTATATCATGGATCTGCTGGACGCAAATGTGTTCTGGCGCACGCCTCTGGCAAAGTCTGTCCTGGGCAGCCGCGCGAACATCCGGAATCTGCAGAGAAGCGATATCTTAGAGTATATCGACACCTGGTATACCCGCGACAACATCGTAGTTTCCGTCGTGGGGAATTTCGACGAAGAGCGTCTGGCGCAGCAGCTGGAGGAAAAACTGTCCGGCTTTGGTGCCGGCAGCCCTTCCCGCAAAGCAGCCGCTGCCGCACGGGGAAGCCGGTATCTCTCTTTAACGAAGGATATCAACCAGACGCATCTCGCGCTTGGCATACCGACGATCGCTCTGGATTCTCCGGAGTATTACGCCCAGGCCGTCGTTTGCGACGTGCTGGGCGGCAGCATGAGCTCCCGGCTCTTTCAGAACATACGGGAGAGAAAAGGGCTGGCATACAGCGTGTTCAGCGCTTCGGAGAGCTACGCCTGCGGCGGTCAGTTCTACATCTACGCGGCGGTAAAGCCCGGCACGGAAGCGGAGGTGCTGCAGGCCATCGGCGAAGAGCTGTCCGCTCTCGCAGAAGAAGGCATCAGCGAGGAACAGACGCAGGTCGTAAAGCAGCGGCTGAAGAGCGGCTTTATCTTCTCGCTGGAATCCACGAATTCCCGCATGTACCGTTTGGGCAAGAACATGCTCCTGCTGGGACGGACCTATACGGAAGAAGAGACCATGGCGGAGATCGATGCGGTCTCGCGGGAGCAGGTGAACGCATTCGCAAAGCGTATCGCAGACATCCGCAGTTACAGCGGGGCAGCCATAAGCCCACGCAGCCTGGATTGGGAGGAACTATGGAACGGATCGCAAAATTTGAACGGGTCAGCGAAGCGAGGCTGACGGAAGACAGCGCCCATCTGAAAGAAGCGCCTCTTCCCATCGAACTTCCGGTCCGCGCGACGGCGGGAAGTGCCGGATACGACTTTAAGACGCCCTGGGATATCCATCTGCAGCCGGGAGAGAGCGTGCGCATCCCCACGGGACTGCGCTGCCGCATCGCACCGGGATGGGTGCTCCTCATTGCGCCAAAGAGCGGTCTCGGCTTTAAATACCGCCTGCAGCTCGACAATACGCTCGGTGTCATCGACGAAGATTACTACGGTGCGGACAACGAAGGGCATATCCAGATCCAGATCACGAACGATTCCCGGTCGGGAAAAGTATTGGAGATCCCAGCCGGAAAAGCCTTCGCGCAGGGCTTGTTCGTTCCCTACGGCATTACGGAAGACGACGAGGCGGAAGGGAAGCGCACGGGCGGATTTGGTTCTACGAACGCATAGGAGGCAGCTATGGTTTTCAGAGAAGAACAGGAAAAGCGGGAATACGAGATGCTTTCTGCATTTGCCTGCAAGTCTGCGGAGAGCAGGGGACGGGCCGTTCCCGAGAAGCCCTGCGACCTGCGTACGGAATTTCAGCGCGACAGAGACCGCATCATCCACAGCAAATCCCTGCGCCGCTTAATGCATAAAACGCAGGTCTTTCTGAGTCCGGAAGGCGACCATTTCCGGACGCGTCTTACCCATACCCTGGAAGTCGCGCAGATCGCGCGGACGATCTCCCGCGCGCTGGGATTAAACGAAGACCTGACCGAAGCCATTGCTCTGGGTCACGATCTTGGCCATACGCCGTTCGGCCACAACGGGGAGGAATTTCTTAACGAGATCCATCCCGGCGGCTTCGCGCACAACGTTCAGAGCCTGCGCGTCGTGGACGTGATCGAACGCAACGCCGCGGGCCGCACGATGAACCTCACAGAGGAAGTCCGGGACGGCATCGTCAACCATACCGGTCCGGTCTGGCCCTTTACGCTGGAAGGTCAGGTGGTGCGCCATTCGGACCGCATCGCCTACATCAATCACGATATCGACGACGCCATGCGGGGCGGCATCATCCGCGCGGAGGATCTGCCCGCGGAATGCACGGCCTTTCTTGGCCCCGACCATCGCAGCCGCATCAATACGCTGGTGACGGACATCGTAAAGCACAGCGACGGTCAGGATAAGGTCGCCATGTCCGAAGACGCCGCTTTTTACATGAATGCGATGCGCGATTTCATGTTCGCCAACGTATACCGCAGTCCGGCGGTAAAGCAGGCGTCGGAACTGGATAAGATCCGCGGACTCATCCATTCCCTGTACGGCTATTTCCTGGAGCACAGCGACGAGCTGCCCTCCGAATACCGCAGCATCCTGGAGAGGGACGGCGGAAACGAAGCCGTAAAGGACTACATCGCCGGCATGACGGACCGTTACGCCATCAACATGTACAACGAGAAGTTCGTCCCTTCGGGCTGGAAGCTCCCGAAATAAATTTAATTGAATTTTGAACTTCTGGTTCACCCATAGAAATCAGAATTTAGTTTAGCGAAAGATATGAGATAATAGAGGCGTATCCTCCTGCGGACAGGAGGAAATATGCCTGAAAACAGAAAGAGAG
>Ga0256404_1001812_pt1 | contig 49642 bp, 29 predicted proteins | sample RumenRJG_01DNA_FD_185990 | JGI IMG/M metagenome (GOLD analysis project Ga0256404, IMG submission 185990) | Bovine rumen microbial communities from Lethbridge, Alberta, Canada - RJG_01 | ecosystem: Host-associated > Mammals > Digestive system > Stomach > Rumen | place: Canada: Alberta | collected...
GCGACTAAAGCTAATGCTATTACATATGGAGAGCCGTATACGCGGAGACGTGTAAGTACGGTTCGGGGGCAGACTTGTGGAAACCTACCTCCGCAAGGAGGCAAGGCGCCACGGGTCGAGCCTACAGATCCTCAAGAAGAACATTGAGAAGTATGGCGACAAATTGGACAACGAGTTGATTTAGCAACTCTATACTACCTTTATCAGCTGTCCCTGTAAGAGCATTCCCTTGTAGATGCCTTACAGGGATAGCTTTTTTATGGGCAATGTTAATCTTCCGAAATTGACAAGATTGACACATTATTATATAGGAGGTGTTGGAGTGGATTGGAGCGTGTTGGAGTAACGAATTAAATAATGCCAACAAAAGGGAATTAGAAGTCCAACATCTTTGTACACAGAACTTTAAGGTGTACCTTTGACATCAAGGTACAACCCTAAAGCTCATCAGTATGACGTCAATAGCCTCTCTGTCTTCGCAACCGGATCCAGCAGAACAGATCACGAAGACCCATGAAAGTGAAGCCGACAATGTAGAAAACGGCCATGCAGATACCGTAGATCAGGTAGTAGATGACCATGCAGATGAATCGCAGAAGCATGAATGTAACTGTGAATGCAACCATAGCTATTCGTGTTTGAGGGTGAGTAATCTGTATCTTTATGCAAAGATACTAAAAATATCCGAATAATACAAGTTTATATGCAATTATTTACTATAAATATTCACATAATATGAGACAAGAAACCAGACTCTTAGAGTGCGCATATTCTCCGCGCGTTGATGACGGCAAGGTTACTTTCGTGACATCGCTCATGCAGGATGTCCCGATGCAGAAGCTGCTGCAAGCTGTCGTGTCTGCCGAACCGAAACGCTGGGATTATATCCGCAGCATCTTCAAGGGACGACAGGATGTGACGCTCACTGTTCTCGACCGATTCGTCAATACTCCCTTCCGTTGTCAGTTGCTGGCATCCTTCATCAAGCAGCTGCAGACAGATCTTCAGCTCTCCTACAGCCGTATCACAGTCATGCTCACTCCTCTAAGAGACAGAGATAATATCATTCCGAGCAATGTCGGCAACGATAGTCCGATTCGTTGTGGCTGCACAATGGAACCCAACGAAATCTTCATCAACACCGAGTATCGGAACATGTATATGCATGCCTGTGCACGATGGGAACTCGAGATGGATATTCGCCTCAAAGTGCGTTCGAACCCGGTGTACATTCGAGACCTGGTACTGACTACCCGTGACCATACGCTTCTGATCCACACGCCGAGCAGCATCACTTATGGGTTTGAGGGACGAAGCCAGACTACACCTTTGCTACCACCCTCTCTTCATCCGGATGACCGCGAGGAAATGATCTGCGCAAATCTGCATAAAGGTGGACGGGACAAATGTGGCGTCTGGTTTACGGTTAGCCTGTCACCGAATAAGGATAAGTAGAGCATGTATATACAGTACCATATGTACTATACCTATATCATCTACTGTACATAGAGCATCTACATATAGTATGTATGGTACATATGATACATTATCTATATGCACTACATCACCTACATACACTACATACAGTAGATATATTTACGCCAATGGATAGCAAGTTGTCCTTTTGTGGCCACACACCGGCTGGAGCCGCTGCGTAACCCAACCCAAAAGGCATCTTGCCTGCTAAGGCAGGGTGAACCTGGGTCGCAACTCCCCATTTCTTACTTGAAATTCATGTACTAACCAGCAATCGAAAGAATTATGTATAACAACAGAAAGACCATTATCAAGCTACGTGTGAACGATGAGGAACTGAAACTCTTCCTCCAAAAGTCAGCACGCTACCCTACGATGAGCAGCATGATCCGAGATGCCGTAAGACAGTTCGATGACAGACAGACTATGGGGAAGCTACAATCTTTGACAGAACTGAAAAACTTCTATGTCAAGTACGAGCAGCAGTTAGGTTGGCTCGGCAGTAACTTCAACCAGTATATGCACCGGGCCAATGAGCTGAATGTATCTGGTCAGCTTACTGCCCAACACTTGATCGAGATAATCCTTCCTGTAGCTGGAAAAGGCTTGGAACTGATTCGCGAGATGAAACGTGAACTTGATGATATCCACTCTAAACTTCTGAAACTATGATCATCACCATTCTCCCAAACAGCAGTAACTTTCATGCCGTAGCCTACAATGAGAAAAAGGTCTCACAGGGATTGGCAGAACTGATAGAAGTACGGAACTTCTCGTACATCACCTCGCCAAAAGACTATACCGCTGAGAACTTCACCGACTACCTTGAGACCTATAGCCACCGCAACACGCGTATTCAGAGTGCACAGTTCCATGTAGCCATTTCCTGCAAGGGAGACGAGTATAGTTACGAGCAGTTGCTTGACATAGCCCACCGCTACCTGAAAGAGATGGGCTATGCCGAGGAAGGCCAGCCACTTTTAGTCTATGCTCATCACGACACCCCAAATCATCACATCCACATCATCACGAGTCGTGTTGCTCCGGATGGCCATAAAATAAGTAAGGACTTTGAGAAGAAGCGCAGCCGAGAGATCACTGAGCGAATCATGAAGGAGTATGAGCAAAACATAGGTATTAATCACACCCTCCCTACTGGGGAAGGCTGGAAAGAGGTCGTTGGTCATGCTTTGTCTTATCGTTACACTTCCAAGTCTCAGTTCTGTGCCATTCTTGAGAGTCAGGGCTACGACTGTAGAGAAGATGAAAACAACCCAGTCGTTCATATTTACAGAAATGCTGAAGAAGTTGGTACCGTACCAACTCTGCTCATCATGCAGCATGCTCAGAAGGATAACCGTCCTGATGACCAGCGTCGTCGTCAGTTAAGAGCCATCCTCAAGAAGTATCGTGATCTGTCCGCCAATAAGGAAGAGCTGGTCGCTATGATGAAGAAGAAGTTCGGCATTAGCCTGGTGTTCTTCGGTCAGAAAGATAGTCCTTATGGCTACGCTATCGTCGACCACAAGAACAAGACCGTCTTCAAGGGAGGTGAGTTCATCAGCATTCGTGAGTTGCTGCAGTTCGAGGACACCACCACCCGCTTTGCCAAAATTGAGCAGACTATCGATGGTATTCTGAAGGATAACCCAACCGCCACAACACGTGATATCAACCACTTGCTCCATCGTCAGTTCGGTACCCGCATCCATCGTGGTACCGTTTCCTGGAGCGAGGAGACCATTCATTTGAGCCAGCCCGTTCAGGATCAACTCCGCCGCAATAACCGTGTCGCCATGGGGTTACCGCAAGAGCCTGTCAGAGTCGTCAACCTTCCGCAAGAGAAACAAGAAACGCCTTCATCCACCAATGCTATCAACAGAGTCGTAGATGCGCAAGGCGGTTCCCGTGATGCTAATCATGAATACGAAGTAGGCCATGGCATGAACGTCAGCGACATTGACGATGAGCAGAGCATGAGGGCAAAGTGGAGAAGATAAAATCGAAGTCTCCGTTCTTCTACATGTCTGCAATAGGAGCCGTCTTCATAAATCAAGCTCCTATTGCAGATTCTGTTACAAGTTACTGCTTTACTCTGTCGGTGTAAGTAAGCCGGTAGGTTCGCCGAACCCGGTAATGTAAACCAATTGGCGAGCACGTGTCATGGCCACATATAGTAAGGAACGTTTTGCTGACAGATATTCTTTCTGCTCCACTTTGTCCATCCCTGAAAACGGATAGCCATCTTTCACCTTGGAAGGCATATTGCGCTCATTCACATCTATCAAGATGATCACGCGATATTCCAAGCCCTTCAGAGAGTGGAACGTACAGAGGTCTACCCCGCCGGTTATGCCTTGCTTCTGAGCGCCTTTAAGCACTCGATATTCAGTACCGTCATGATGGAATCTGCTTTGAAGTCCTTTGAGGAGGTTCATACTTGGCGCTGCAATGCATATTTCCGAAGGTTTGATGCCATGTTCAGTACAGTCCTTCACCCATGCGACCACTTGATTAACCTCTTCCGAAGCATCATCTACCATACGATAGACAGGTTTCTCACCATCGTGGATAAGCGATACATATCCGTTCATTGTCTCTTTCCCACCATCCATGTCGTCATAGTCTATTCCCTTGACAACGCTGATAGCGACACGACGAATGGGTTCAGTCGTCCTATAGTTGATCTTCAGTTTCTTGCTACGCACACCACGAACATTAATGCCAGCCGCACTGAAGTTGATCTTTCTTCCTGTATAGATACGCTGGATGGGATCACCAGTAAGGAACAAGTCGTTTCTGCCCACTGGGACAAGTGCACGCAGGAACTTCAGCTCCGGATTAGAGAAGTCCTGAAACTCATCAGCTATTACATTGGTAAATGGATGAATGTCATGCTCATTGAGGTAGTTGGTTGTTTCATTAAACAACTCAAGCCTATCAACAACACGCCTCTCCTGCTTGAGTGCAACGTATTTCTCAACGAGTTTCCAGATCTCAACACGCTGTTTGCGACTGAGTGCTTTCGTCCTTCCAATACGTGGTTGCATCATATACTGCTTGACATCCTTGTTGCCATAATACACGATCACGTCAATATACTCATCGTACAGGAATTTCTCATCGAACTCCGTCACTTCAGTCTCCAGCACTTCTCTCCAAAGCTTCAGTGACTCATCGTCACCGCTATAGTCAAGCACCTTATAGCCATCTTTAATCTTGTATTTCTCAGCTATATCGAGGAGCACACGATCTATATTGTTCAAAGTATATCTCTGTTTGGGTACCTTCAGCTTTTCTATTGCATCCGCAATATTCACGCTCAAAGTCTTGGTATACGTCGTGAAGAGAACATGTGCCTCAGGATTCTCACAGAGATGCTTCAGCCTATGCAAGGCAGCAACGGTCTTACCGGTACCGGCACCACCGCTCACTTTCATAGTACCCTTGTAATCAGCCTCAACGAGTTTTCTCTGAGATGGATGCAGGAAGATCTGCCACTTATCCATCCCTTGGGAGATGATATCCTGGAGCACATTGTCGTCAGTAATCTCCACGAAGCGACGTCTGTTGTTGTCGCTCAGCAGTTTATCACCATCATTGTGAGCCTGACCTTCCTCAATGGTACTGATTACATTATCAATATTCTCGCCATCAAGAATATTATAGATATTCTCAAACGCATCTTCAGGCAGTACCGAGTCCAACTTGTCAAGATCGTCAAGGTCCTTGATCGTCTTCACTCTCGCTATGCTCTCTTGCGGCACACCTATCTTCAAAAGCTTCTCATCAGGCACACTGGCGAAAACAGAGTCCGGAGTTGTTTCTATCGGCTTTGTCACAGGAACAACCACGGTGGTCTCTTCGACAGTGATCAACTGGCACGCCTGCGTATGTTCGTTCCATACAAAACGCTTCCTCTTACCCCAGTTATAGGCCTTCTCGTGTGTAGAGACATACAGCAACGAGTAGTTTTCCCCACCAAGAACGCCGATCACTACTCTGTAGTTATCGTCTATACGTGCTGTGCGCATCGTAGGATTGTTGAATTCTGGAATCGGTTCCAGATGAATCCCCAAGGCATTCTTATTCTCGCGGAACTTTTTCTGGAACGCAACCACCTTGTCCTGAATGCGCTTAGGCAGTTCAATGACAGCATCAAAGAATGTTTCTGAAAGAAAAAGTCTCATATCTTAGTCTTTTAATAATTCTACATTAAATTCATCTTGCGATATCACCTTATATCCTTTCTCCTCAAACACCTTACGGTCGTTCTCGTCGGTAGGATCTATCGCTATCTTTGGAGAATCGATCAGCATGGCAGCACTGGCAATGACGGTATTGTCATCATCCGTGAGCTCACACATACCCTCACGGCTGAAGGGTACATGATGGTCAAGAAGAATGTCTACAATATCCTCCATGCCTGGATAATACATTTTGATCTCATCCCGGTCGATGCCTTGCTCGGTCTCTTCTTGCCCTGTAGTAGCCGCCTTCTGTTCTGCCGGGAAGAATTGCAAAAGGTCGTAGCGGCGCCAGAATCCTACCCATTCTTCCTTATCAGCTGACTTCATTCCACGACGGATATTCAATTCATACTCGATGCCATCAGCAAAGGCTTTTTCTACATCTTCATCAGAAGAATTATCCGTGAGTCTGTCCTCACAACCTTCTTTGATCTTCAGCGAGCCGCTGTACAATGTATTTGATGAGAAGAAGCTCTCCGTATCAACTATTCCCCAATAACAACTCTCTTTGATGGCTCCCATCTGTGGGTCGGAAAGCAGCTGGGCGAACCTGGTGACAGCGTTCATTCCTATCTCGTCTTCTTTTTCCTGGTCGAAGAGGCTGATATCCTCCCAGGTAAGTGTCCAAGAGAACATACGCTGGGGCTTGGCTTCCCTGATGCCTTCACGCTTTTCGAAGTCACTGTAGAAGCGCATATTCGGATCTGTGGCATGATACTTATAACCATCCAAGAATACCGACCACCAAGGGATCCGTGTCAGATCTTCAATCTCCAGACCATCAATCTTGGCATAGGTACACATAAACTGAAAGTCGGGAATGGTAGTATGCCGTACGCCGTATGCCACAGTAAGTTCAAACTGAGGCTTGATATAATAGTGGACATCCGTATCTTGCTCCTCATCGATGATGTTGAGCTCATAATGGTAAGAATCTTCGTCGGGCACCTTTTCAAATTGCCAGCCTTTAGATGCAGCGAGAGTCTTCAGTGCACTAACGAACTTCAATTCCAGTTCACTGTCCTCCGCTGCACCGGTCTGTGCGATAGTTCCCACGGATCCGGCTATCTGTACCCACGACTTACAGCCGCCGACGAGCTTGGCAAACAGCATCTCAGCCCTCTCACGGCTGAATGAGTCACGATTGTACTGATTGCCGTAAGTAAGAATACAGTGATAGCAGCCGTCCTTTCCTTCCAACTGGCAGGTACAGTTTTTGATACGTTCATAGGCAAGCTGCAGCAGTTTCGAAAACTCATCGGTGTTGTACAACTTGGCAAGGTAGCCAGTACCGCCCGGGATGGTGTCGTACATTACAAGATAGTAGTCCTTCTGTCCGGTTGCCTGGTTCATCTCCGAATAGGAGTCGATGCGGATATGTTCCGGCGAGGAGTGATAATACTCCTTCATACCCAACTCTATACCAGCCTTGAACATCTCCACTGTTGACGGAGCATCCATGATCTGGATAGGGAGCAATATCTTGATAGCCTCCGTCTGCATATTGCGGTAGAGATACAGCCTCTCGAACACCTCGCCTTTAGTGTCATCGGCAAAGTTCACATCTCTGTATTTACAGAAACGATAATGCTGTTCCACCGGCTTATGGTCACGGGTCAACTTAGAAAGAATTGGCGTCGACTTACCACAGTACTTACAGGTAACGAAGCCATTCTCCGGTATGTTCTTCTCCTGATTGACCTCAATCTTATTGCCCGACTGCATCTGCATGCCATAATTGGCCTCGTAAAGATCCATACTATTGCAGTACTCAATACCGAATCCAATCGACTTCATAGCATAAGACGTAGGCACTCCCTTATGATGGAACATGAAATGCTTCTTCACGACATATTGCTCCCGTATGCGCTCATCATTAGAGTCATCGAGGGCTGCCTCGTCTTTCTTCATGGCACTTCTGGCACCCGTGAATTTCAGATATTTATGCACATTAATGCCCCATGACGGGTCACCGCACTTCGGACAGGCTGACAGAGCATAGTCGGGCGTGCCTTCCTCGGCAATGCAGTCACACTTCGAGCAATACCGCATATTCACAAGATTGTCTTTCCAGTCGAAAGTAGGAATGCCACCGATATCCAGTCCGAACTTTTGCGTATAGAATTTGTTTCCCGGCGCCAGTTCACGTATACCCTGTGAGGCAGGGCGCACGAGTTCTATCACTTTAGGCTCGGCCACATTATCTTTCTTGTCTTCCTTCTCCTGACTTGAATAGACACTTGCCTCAAGCTTTACTCCTGTCTCCGGGAAAGCATAGTTGGGGAGCAGGCCAGCATTGGTCATATACTCTATCACGGATAATCCTTTGACTTTCCTATTCGTCGGATCTCCGACAATACTCCAAAATTGCTTTTTGGTTGCTCTGATCAGATTCTTAAGTGTTCCCAAGGTCGGGTCGTTTGGCTGGAGCCGCTCTTCTTGTGCCTTGTAATCATTGAGTTCGGCGATAAGTGCATACAGCCGGTCCGCGAGACTCTTAAATGTTTTCAGAACATTCTGATAGAAGCTCTCGTCGTCCAGACTGTCGTACAGCACTTTTATTGTAGGCTGCACCTTTGGTTCATATTGCTGTGCAAACCTTGACTTCAGCGTCGCCTTGTTCGTCTTGATGAATGTAATAAGTCGGTTAATAACGAAACTGTCCGACGACATGGCATCTTCGGTCAGTTTCAGCTCACCAATGCTTTTCCACAGGTCGTGATCGCTCCCGGCACTCACCCAGGTATCGATGCAGTAAGCCAGGAAGTGCCGCTTCAGAATGTCCTTGGCTTCAAGGAAACAGCCGGGCGTCGTCACCTCTCCTTCCATCATCTCGTCGGGATAGGTATAGTAGTACATGTCATGCGGCTCTCCCGAATGGGCATAGTTCAGCACCAAGGCCGACCCTTCCTTACGACCGGCACGACCCACGCGTTGCAGAAAATTGCTGGGCTTGGGCGGTACAGCCGTGTTCCCCATCACATTCAGGTCACCGATATCAATACCCATCTCCAACGTCGAGGTAGCTGTCAGCACGTTGACAGAGTCAGAATGCGGATGTTCCTTAAAATCCTTCTCCAGTTTCTCACGGTCCTCACGCTCCAACAGTCCAGTATGCTCACGGGCATAGACACGCGGCGACATAGCTCGGTTGTATACCTGCTGATAATAGTTCAGCTCGGGAATCGTTTCCTCTGAATAGGTGCCATTGCATTTATAGTCGAGGCATAAAGTATCTACTGCCAAAGGATCTTCCTTGGCTACATAAAGTGTGGACTGGCAGTTGCTGCACTTGATATGTTTCACATGCCTGCTTACCCAGATATGGTCAGGATTGATGACATAATTGCCTCCTCCTTGCGGTGCATAGTTTACGAGACCAGCCTGCTCCATGGCTTCAAACAAATGATGGATGAAGTCGTTGAAGAGTGTCACGTTCTTCTCAATAGGCCAGTTAAAGTAACGCCAGAAATAGTTGGAATACCAGTTAGGCTTCTCTCTTCTCAATACTGCCATGTCGAGCATATCGGCATTACGGTCTTGGTAGTTGATGCCGACGAGTTTGGGGAACCGCACTCCTCCGAAAAACCTCCGATTCAGGAAATGACGGCTATCCCAGTCCCAGTTCAGAGCCCACTGAGTCAGCCGCTCGTTTCTGTATTTCTCATAGTAAGGATGATCCACGGCACCATGCCGTCTCATTCTTTGAAGGATGCCATAGACAAAATGACAGAAACGATCCTCATCTTCCGCAACAAAGCTTAAGTTATTCGTCCCCAAAAAATCTTTCAGCTTGACATAGACCTGATGGATATCCTCACGCTTGAAAAAGGTGGCTGAGCAGCCTGTCTTCTCCAAGGTGCGGCCTAGTTGTGACATCAAGCCGAACTCGCTCGCGATCTCCCAGTCCACACGAAGGTCAAATTCTTTTTTGAATGAAGACATGAAGCCTGCGCCTTCCCGGTAATTGCGGCGAAGGTCTATATGTGTGGCAAGATCAGCAGGCAGGAACCGGCTATAGTAGTCCTCTTCCGAAAGATTCTTCTTCCAGTATTCCTTGAAGCCTTTCTGAAGGTCTACGATATTGACGGGACCATTCAAAGTATTAATATACTTCTGCATCGACTGGCGGAAAAGGAAGCGGAATGTTCTCGCCTCATAGAATCCAGCGTCGTGGGCTGCATCCTGCACACTATTAGTGAACACCAGTATCTTGCGGTCTTTTCCATCAGCATGGTCAAAATCACTCGACAGCACCTGACTCACAGCTACACTCGACAACGTAGATGTGCGTCCACCAATCTGACAGATGGCATCACTGTTACATTCCGGACAGTAAGTGGCGAAGCGCTGATTGCCATTCTTCGTTGATGTAGTCTTGCTGCAGACCCTCACTTTCTGGGTGTCACTGTCTGACTCACTCTTCTCCCGCAGATCCTTTGTACTGACGTAGTAGGTCACGTTAGTGGCATTCTCGTTCACATAGTCGTCGATGGCCTCATGGCGCTTCGACTCTATGTTCAGCAACACCACCTCTTTCTCTCGGTCCATAAAAGCCTTGTTGATCGTTGAGATATCAGAGCAGTAGCTGTCATCTGTTGCCAGCTTCCGTGAGATCCAGCCGCTCGCTCCGCACTCACGGCAAAAATACATCGGAAGCGCCACACGACCATCTTCTTTCTTTAGACTGTATCGCCAGGTGAACTCCGGCTCCTTCTGGAAATATCTCAAGATGCCACTCAGCTCCCGCTGCCACAACTGTACCTGCAGATAGAGCATCGGGATCATTTTGCCTGTCTCGTTAAGCGGTCGCTTGGCATAAGCTATAAGTGCAAGAAGATTTTCCAAAGCTGTCATGCACACCTTCTCGCCGTCATCGAGAAATAGTCTGCGGAAACTAGCATCATCATTGATCATTGCCTTCATAATGTCGTCCATGGGCAGTATATGACTGCTCAGCGCATTCAATAACGACCGCACGATACCCATCTCGCGGAGACTCTTACCGGCATCTACAGGTGAGATGGCACTGTTTCTGAGCCAGACCTTACAGAGACGCTTCATGTAAGACTCTACTGTATCTTTGTCATCGAATACACATTTCCTGATCAGATCCGCGTTGGGCAGATTGTTATTGGTCGCAGTAACGTACTCATCAACCGGCATACGGCTCTCCCCAATGACATCTTCCTCACGGAAACGCTCGCCGAACACATCAGAGGCATAGTCGCACAACCGGCTTTTGCTGCCTTCGCCATTGCCGATGGTAGCAGAGGTGCCTATAGGACATAGCCAGCCCTTGGGAAGGTTCAGCTTCAGTTTCAATCTTCTGATGAGGTTGGCCACATCCGTTCCTTGAGCACCGTCATAGGTATGAAGTTCATCAAGCACGATAAACTTCAGCAGCTTGTTCTCTGTGTCTATGTTACCTTTCCACAATTTACTGAACTCCTGGCGCATCAGTCCGTAATCGAGCATCTTGAAGTTCGTCAGCAAGATGTCCGGCACAGTGTCGAGAATGGCATTACGATTCTCTATGATGTGATCCTCAGCCATCTCTCTGGGGTAATCTTTAGGATTGACGCCTTCTCCGACAAAGAGTCCGGCGGTCACCTTCCCTCTAAGTCTCGGATCATTCCAGATAATCTCTGCGAGACGCTTTGCCTGGTCCGTGGCGAGGGCATTCATCGGATACATGATGATAACCTTCACGCCTGTCTGCTTCTCATTCTTATTGCAATGATAGCAGTAGTCGAGAATTGGATAGAGGAAACACTCCGTCTTACCCGATCCTGTACCTGTTGTAAGTAGCGTAGGCTCCGGCTTATGCCCATCCTTCATGGACAGTTTATTGAAAGCTTGGAGCTGATGCAGATAAGGAGGGAAATCCGGCGCTATCTCCAACGGAATATTCTCACTCTGCTCTTTTGTCGCCGACACAAACGGAGTCTTCAAGGATATGAAAGGACCCTTAAACAAGCCGTCTTTCTTATCCTCAATAAACCTATAGAACGCATCACTGACATCCTTCTCCTTGAACTTGAAGGTTGCCTTGATATATTCTATGACAGAGTCGCGTACCTCTCGCGCTTGTTGTAGTGGTAGCATATGAATATTACTTTTTCCTAAGTTATTGTAAACAAAGAGATGGATCAGAATGGTAATTCATTACCATTCTAAAGCACTTCTGCATGGTTACCAGCCCTATCCCTTTATATTCAATCAATGCAATCATAGATTTCACATGATCCTCATTAACTGCCTTATCTATTGTATCAATTTGCTTCTGAGTTCTGATGCCAATTTGTTTTTTCTTGACTTCATTTGGTATAGAATTCCATTTATCTTTAAAACCTTCAAAAAGATCGTCTGGAGCTGAAGGATCGTATTGATATATTTCTACAGGAATATCGCATTGAGATAAATAATGGATCATTATCTCCATTACCTTATTCTTATCAAGACCACCATTGTTCGCACCCAGTAAGGGAAAGGCTATTGAAGTAATGCCCTTCTCTTTATAGGTCTCAACGAACTTTTGCAACCCTTTTTCTATATACTCATACTCACTAGGCAACTTCCAGTGGGTCTTTGTAGGGAAATTCAGAACCCAGGGATCTTTTGGGTCACCTTTATATATCCAAAGCTTGCCTATAGATATCAAGTGCTGCCTACAGTAGTTTTGATATATCTCGAACATAGAGGGGTATCTTAGCTTGAAAACTAAAGCTATCCCTTTTCCCATGACACCAACACAATTCACAGTATTAACTATAGTTTGCGCTTTAGTGTTAAAGATATTACCATTGACTATCGTAATATTACTTGCCATGACAAATATTTCTATATATTAACCAACTTCCTTCACGAGGTTCATGTACCTCGAAGTACACCTCAAAGTTACTGTTTTTTTTGATATTAACATGAGATAATACAAAAATATTATTGTCGCGCTGGCGCACCACATCGTTCTTGTTTTGTATCTCTGGTATTTCAGGCCCGAGATATTTCACTTTGAATTCGAAAGGATTCTTGTACATTGTACTAATGTATATACTTTCAGAAGTCTCATGAAAATATAGTTCCTTATTTTGACGGTCATACAACTCAGGGCGAATTGAAATTCTGTTCTCCCAACGAGTACCAAGAATCTCCTTTTGTAGCAATCGCGCTTGATCTTCATTATAACAACATATTTGAACGTTGTTAAGTTTAGAAAAGTCAAGTTCTCCTTCAACAAGGAATTCTTGCTGTCTCTCATCAAAAGTATCAGAACTATTGATGTAAATTTCTCTGGCTTTAATCATATTCGGATTTTCGATTACCTTATAGTATCTCGATGAATCCTTCTGCATATTGCCAGTACTATAATAACATTTATCTGGCATTGCAGACAGTAATTCTTCTACGTCGAAAATGAAGAACACTGGTAATGGACACTTAGGAAGTCCAAGTCGCAGAGCTCTCAAATAGTATTTATAATCATCTTTATCTTTACCCAAAAATTCGTTATAGAATTGTGTAGGAGATTTCGGTGCAAAGTAAAATCTTGCGAATCTATGTGCATCGTTTCTCCTATATACATTACTCCCAGCACTATTAGAGAATTTCCCTTGTGCATAGTTCCTACTTTGGAGTTTCATAGCACGGATAATTTTTATTGCATTATCCATGTGTGTGAAATGATATGCATTCGGATGACATGGGAAATGATTGATAAATTTGATGATATTCTGCTGTCTACCATACGGCAATGTCGAAATATCAATCTTATTATAGAATGCCTTATTTCTTACGAGTACAGGCCAATTCCATTTATCTAAATATTTCTCAACAAAGGCCTTCGAAAAGTCTATTTCCGTAGATGCAGACACTTTCTTCCAATCCAAATAGTCTGCGAACCTATCAACTATGGTATTATTGATAACAAAATTATCCCTAGCACATACTACGGACCAGTCAAGATTATCTTTATACTTCTCAAGTACTTTGATGTTGCTTACACGAAAAGCTTTATTAGCAGATAATGCACTCCAATCAATATAGTTAATGTAATCAGCAATCAAAGAAATAATTTCTTTACGTGCAGATATACATTCCCAGTTGAGTTTATCCAAAGGAATCTTCTCTAAAGTTGACTTTGTAAGCGGGAAGAAGTCCTGTGAAGATAAATAATACCAATCTATTTGATCGCAGATAGAGTTGTTAGATCCGACTGATTGAACTAGATCTTCATCAGACCAAGCAGATTGGTTATCTTGCCGTGATATAGCTGACCAGTCAAAATCACACTTTATGTGCTTCAACAAAAAATCTGCTGAGGGGAAAAATGTCTTCGATGAAGAAACCGTCTTCCAGTTCCATGGATATTTTGGCTTTTCTTCAACCAGTCTAAGTGTAGCTTTTATGACCTTTCTTTCTATTAGATTGTTATAGTCATAATCACCTTTGGGATTGATCTTTATTATCTGTAGAACATCTACATCAGAACGCTCTGACAATAAATTGAAATTAATGCGATCCTTGTATTCCTCAACTATTTCATTGAGTTTTTGTTTGTTATTTTCACAGAAAATACAACTTTCTTTTGAGATGAAATCCCAGTCTATCTTATCCTTGTATTGAGTGATAAACCACCTACTGTTCTTCAAGCTATTAAAGTGAGACAGCAATAAATAATTCCAATGATTATTGCTATCGGATAATAGATCCCTAACCTCTTTCTGCCAAGCAGCGCCTTTGATTCCTAATTTCGGATTATAGCTTAAGTTTTGATCTATTGCACCAGAAGATGAGAGAATATCCCAATCAACAAAATCTCGGCAATCTCTTAAATCTGCAAATACATTAAAATCAGGGTGTTGACAGAAATATTTCATATTCCACCAATATACCTTCTTAGATGCCGTAGCCTTTATGAGACTCTTAAGTTCCTTGAACGTATATTGTGAGGTTAATGCCAACCATGCAGCCTCACATTTATCACTACCCGTTATGTTAGTAAGGGTTTCCGCTAACTTATCGAGAAAATCGAGATTAAGACGATTCTCCTTATTGAGAATCCTTGGTAGACAGATTCTCCAATTCCAGTAATTCTTGTACTCTGAAAGTTTTGAGAGCAGAAAATCTATGCTGACATTGGCTGAAAGATAATCCCAATCCCATTTGTCAACAAACAACTTATTTCCAATGTTTTCCAGTTTTAACTTTTGGAACATTCTTGGGGTTAACACGGACCAATCCCATGGATATTGAAAATTTTTGTATGTTGTAATTACATATTCAATATCAGCAACTTCGGAAAATTTACCCCACGCCTGTGAATCTTGACCTATAAGAGCATCTATATTGTCTACTGATTCTAATATGGAAATGTTCTGATTTGCCTCACAAACATTCGCCCAATTTAACTTCTTTCCAAAAGAAGAGTATAGGCAGGGATCAGATAGCAAGAGCTGATTTCGTGATATTGCATTCCAATCCCAGCCAAAAGAAGGGTTCTCTGATATAATACTTATATCATCGATTTTGCTAGATACATAGGATTTACCTTCATCTGAGGTAATGAAAACTGAATATTTGTCAAACAATGTTTTTGACCATACGAGAGTTGGATTATATTCAAATCCTTTCATGTATGGAGTCGATTCCCAGCAGATGAGCCCATTTGATAGGAATAAATCTATTACATCATCATTCCAAAGATATTTCTTATCATTGAATATTGCGGAGGAAAGTTTTCCGCCCTCCTTACTTTCTGATTCCAGTACTTGACGGAATGCGTCATTCTTTACAAACTTTTCAGCCCATTCCTTGTCAGCGAATACACGATCAAATAGAAGCACAAATCCTATGTGCTCACCAATCTCAACGATGTGATTGTAGATGAAGTCTAATGCAAATTTTTCTTCGACTTTCTTCCAATGCCATTTCTTGTCAAGATAGCTTAATATAGCTTCTCTAACAGCATTTGTGTCTTCCGTATATTTTGACAAGTCTACGTCAACAATATCAAGATGCGAAAGCACAAAGTCTGAAGACAATCTTTGCTCAAGAATGCTCCAGTCCCATTCTTCAACAGACTGTCTCTTGACCAAAAGGAGCTTTTCTACAACTGAGATATCTCTATTCTCCGCAATTATCTCCAAATCCCACGGATAACTAGCAAAGTTATCTATCAAGAACGTGTCGTCAACACGTGACGTAAGAATAGGCCAATCGAGTTTTTCCTTGTAATCATCAATATGAGAATACAGGACTTTTAAATCACAATTACGCGAAATATTTCGCCAGCATGTTGCAGTTGCTCTCTTTACTATTACTCCAAATAATGAAGGATCATCCCACTTCGTTCGAGAATCTTTTGTAAGTTCCTCGTAATCGACAAGATCCATGTATGGTTCAAGGGCATTGTAGTCCAGAACTGCATTTCTATCATCCCACAATTTTTGAAAAAGACATTCCAAGACAATATTTTCTTTTGTGGACGAGTTAAGTTCTTCGTTGATCAGTTCTGTAGCTTTGGGAGCCAGAGTATCTCCTTTCATTACAACTGGAATATACTCTTTTTTATGTTGGTATAGTCTTACTGGAACCTTCTCTGTTATAAAATCAAAATATTTGTCTTGTTTGGCTCCATAGATATGGGCGGATTCTTTAGAGACAAGTTCAAGTCTCTTCTTTAATTGATCTGATTTGCCATAAATTATGGCTTGGATATCCTTATCCTCAGGCCAAATCTGATTTTTCTTAACAAGTTGAGAACAGATTCCCATATCTTTATAAAATGGGAACATAAGCATAGCTGTAGGAGTCTTAGATTTCAGAGTTGCATGCTCATAAACGTCTTGAGTTCCAGCAAAGAACTGATAATGTCTTCCTTCCTTGACAGATATTCTGCCAAGTTCAGTGATATATATATCATAGTCTTGTATGCGAATGAGACGTTCTTGTGCGACCCTTGAAAGCAACTCTTCAAACATCTTTAATTCGGCAATGTCAAAGTATGCTTCATGCTTATCATCTACAATTCTGTCAGCAACACTGAAGCCCAGTAGAATTCCCAAGTCCCTCTTGAAATAGTGGCCATCTTCAGTACTATTCAAAATGGAACATATCACATAGCATAGATCATCCAAAGGCTCCTCTGTATAATACAATACATTACAAGTGTATTTCTTCAATCCCCATTTTGTATGGGTTGAATAGATATATTCTGCTGACTTTATTTTGTCTGTTATTATGCTCATAAATCTACTTGCTTTATAACTTTATCATTACTATTAGCATCTATCGTCATGAACAAACGCTGGTAAATATCTAATGTAGAGAACAATTGTCTATTGCCGACAATAACCAACAGTCTCCTTGCACGTGAGAGAGCCACATTTAGACGATTGGGTGACTGTGCAAAGCCCAATGATGTTTGTTTCGGATATCCATATTCAGGATAACGTTTCCAATCAGGACGTTGATCTTTCGAGCTTTGGATAATATGGCTACGTACCATCGATACTATTACGATATTGCGCTCCATACCTTGAAAGCGGTCAACTGTACTAACCCTTATCGGCAATTTATTATGATCATGTGCAACAGATCTTAATTGCTTAATTTGCTTCCCATAGAAGCTGATAATACCAATCTGTCTATCTTCATCTTTTGTAAATTTATCTAAGTAACCCTTGAAAGACTCAGATTCTTCAAATCTAGTGAGGAGCTTATCTATCACATCTATTTCTCCGTAGTTTACCCTGGAAGTTCCATCTAACATCTCCGGAGAATCTGTATCTATGAACAACACATGAGTATTGTGGTCTATTAATCCCGGAATATCAATGCCATGATAACGAGAAGCTGGATTGCCCATATTTGGATCATTAACGCCCAAATCAATAGGGGTAGTAAGACCACAATACAAGCCTCCATCTTCACGATAGAATTGTTTGATAACGTCATTAATATCTGGATGCATACGATATTGCAAGTTGAAAGTTGCTTTCAATGACGGGTCGATATTTTCATACAATCTTTGGAAGTGAGATACCTCCATCTCATTAAAATGCTTATCAACAAAGTCACATAGCCTTTTTATTTCAATTTTGTCTTTTTTTTCTCTTGCAAAATTATATGCATAGTCCAATGAATCCTCAAATTCTTCTTTGTCAAGCATAGGCGGCAACTGACGATGATCACCAATAACTATCGCACGTTGACCATAAACAAATGGCAGTACGAGTTCTGCAGGTGTTGCCTTTGATGACTCATCTTGTATCACAGTCGTAAACTCTATTTTTGCTCTTCCCATCTTTTGTTTGAAGACTTCACAATAATTATGATAGAATGGAGTAAATCCATTGAACTCTGCATTACCGGCTCTTCTGTCACCAATAGAACTACATGTTGCTCCAACGACATTAGCATTATCAACATAATGATTATACACAATCTGCCGGAGTTCACTACTCGGATGCTCAAGACAATGTCGCCAGCGAGTAATTACTTCATTTTCTTCGTCCTTAACTCCATAGAAAGAACGTTCAGATATATTGTGGAGCCAATTCTTTAGAATCAAATTTGTCTTTTCTATAGTATCTGTTTCTTCATCTGTTTCAGAATCATTAAGACAGGAGTCACCTTCTTCTACCCAGCGTTTCATGAGCTCTATGGAGAATTGAAGGCCTTCGGCCTCCAACTTCTCTTCGCCGCCAAAACGAATAGGCTTAACCAAATTGGTTTTGCTATTAACTATTCTAGAAATGGCATTATCAACAGCAAGATTCGTCTCAGACGTTAAGAGAATGCGTTCACGTTGATTACCTTGTTGGAGGCCTCTACGAACAAGTTGCCATATCATTTCAGCTATTGCTGTAGATTTACCTGTACCCGGAGGTCCTTGAATGACCGCAAGATCATCCGCAAACATAGCTTTTATGATGGCATCTTTCTGAGATTCATTGATGTGGGTATTTAAGAGATTTTCAACAAGATCCTTATAAACCGTTCCATCTCTACGAAGTAGCAAGTCTATATCTTTAGTAGGTGTAGCTTCAGAAGAGTCGAAAATAAATCTCTGTAAACGAGGATTGACAAGTTTTTCTCCTGTAGTCGCCATGGTAAAGGTATTCTTCAATCTGTTGATTTTCTCAAGATCACCTGTCAAAATAGGTATAATCGTGTCAACAGCTTTTGATTCAAAAGCCTTAATTACCTTGTCTTTTGTTTCCTCATCTTCTATATCTATGTCAAAAACCAAATCTGGGAAATTAGCCTTTAGAAGTTTGCCAAATGGAATTTCAGTGTCTTCTAATTTTAGCCCAAAATCTGCTTTTCGCATCTCAGATATACTATCAGCAAGATCTTCCAATTTTGACTGCTCATTATACTTTACGTTCAGACATACTTTCCCCTTTACCTTATCTGCGAATTTAACACCAATACCTGTAACAGATAATTGAAGCAAATCATTTTCCAGACTTGCTCGTTTTATATCATAGTATGCTGCATCAATATACGGCAGACGAATATTGATTCTATGGAAGACACTATCATTTACTACTTCAATATCTTCATATTTCTCTTCTAGTGTTTCTTTCAGTTTATCATAGCCTACAAGCTGAGTATTAACCTTACACTTAAATCTATGATCATCATGAACATTGATCTTAATGAAAGGGACTGCATTTTCAACATCCGAAATCAACTCATTAATGTCTTGAGCTCTCCAATTGAAATCGATGCCTATAGCCCCGGTTTCAGTATTAAAGCTGTAACCAGCACCTTTAGAAGCAATATATAATCCTACTTCCTGCAATTTTGACCTTACGACCAAATGACGGGAAACCATATATGAAAATAACACATTTACTTCAAGGTTATTTTTAGAGCAGAGAATGCAAGCATCATCCATGAAAACCTTTATGTTCTCATTAACCTCATGAATATAATCAGGTCCACATGGACTTTTCTTTGTAAAAGTTCTGCAGAACTCGAAAGTATCGGTTTCAGGGAAATAGCAATCGTAGTAATCCCGCAGTTCTTCCTTGGCGTTAGGGTCGTTAACTTTAATGATTATCTTATATTGTTTACATAATAAACCAATATTTGCATATTGCTGCATGACTTCCCATGGAATATATTGGTTTTCATACTCAATGGCGTCAATTTTCTTTGATTCTGTGTCTTTCTTACTTTTCTTTTCATAGACCTTATAGTGATCACCGAAAAGAAATTTCATATATTCTTCTCTTTGAACACTTACTTTAGATATAAATGCTGCCGTATCATCAATAGAGCCCATTATCAAGTTTCCATTCTTCAAAATAGATTCCATCTGATGGAGTTCTTCAAGTGATAACTGATCTGTACGATTCATGCCACTGCCATAATTAATGGTAGCATTAATCGTTGGTGTCGTATCAAGTTCTATATAACACGTTGATAGCTCTTTACATATTTGTTGAAGATCTGATTCAGAGAGACTTGACCATTTATCTTCATCAACAAGAATATAACCTGATTCCAGATCGTATGAATCCAAGCCCAATTTGTCCTTAAATATCGTATCGAGTTGCTGCTCTTCATGGCTTTCATCAACCGTGACATACAATTTATCGTCTTCAATATCAATACTTTCCGGAAGTATTGATATTGGTGCACATCTTTGCTTAATTAACTTTTCTTTGATATCAACAAAATTTTGCCAGATATCCCTTATAGTTAATTGATAGTTATTAGAGAATCCTTTTGAATTCTGATTCTCTTTAGGAGTAAGATTGTATTTTGCACTTCTTTCTTGTCGTTCTCTACGTCTATCTACGTTAGTCTTCTTTCGTGGGCGTGTTGATGTGTTCAGTGCATCTATGCTTATTTTACCAACTACCGAGACATTCCTGTCTTGAAACTGTTTCTCAGTTTTCAACTTAAACACATCGACAGAATTTTTCCCCTCATCAGATATTCTTGACTTATGTTTTTTAGTAAAATGCCTTGTTAACTTTTTATATTCATTGCTTGGAATAGACATTGAAGGATCATATATATGATCATCTAATGATTCACCAGAATATAGATAACCAATAGCATCCTGCCAAGATATATTAAGCCATTTAATTGTATCTGCAAGATTAAAATAGGCTGTATGCCCAATAATAGTTGCACGAGGAGGCTTTGGAGATTTAATCTTTTTTGACTCACCACTGACTTCTGCATCTTTTTTGAACGCCTCTACGAGGGCAGCATATTGCTTGTCGTTGAGCTTGAAGTTGAGGTCGTCTCTGACCTCTCCAAGCACACCTGTTCTCTTTTGCAAGTAGCCTACAGCCATTTGGCGCCCAATATTCAATTCGCGTATTGCTTTGTTTAGTCTTATGGACATTTCTTATTCCGATTTAGAATTAACATAATCAGCAGGGTCACAAATTGTATACCCGTTATTTTTAAAGGCAAGTTCACTCTCGCTATTAAACGGCAAGAATACTATTTTCTCATCTTCAATACCAAGTTCTGCTTCAGCTATTACGCTTCCGTTCTCATCAGAAAGTGAAAAGCCTCCATCGTGATTGAATGGGATATTTTTCTCATACAAATATCTCACTATATCATGGACTTTCTCATCATAGTACAAAAGAATATCATCCAAAGAATCCGATTCCTCTGTAGTAGATGGTTCGACTGGTTTTTGTCTACTGCTGAAATAATTATAACATTCAGTACGATAAACTTTCAAGAAGGCTTCAGGTAACATTACGTTAGTTAATCCTAATAAGCTTTTAAACATGCCTGCTACTTTTACAACATCAAAGCCAGCATGACCACAGCCTACAGGAGTCACCAAGTAAGTATATTGCATATTGGATCGGACGAATTGCTCAAAGCGGATAACTGCGTGAGACAAATCCTCCTCTGAAAATCCCATGGTAGGTAGAGCATAACACATTCCTGTTTGACCATCAACAACACCTGGTTTGGCACCGAAGTTCTTGGCTGCGATTCCAGCAGCTCCATACTTTTGTGTACCATTCGTATCCGTTCCGAATACAAATATTTGATTCGGACGGAGTCTCGTTATTCTTGTAGGTGTACTTCTATTGTACCCCCGTAAGACATCATTTAGTAATTTATAGTATGCCTCTTCTACCATACGGACCTATTATATCTTATTTATGATTTACGCATATAATGGGAATTCCAATACTAAAGTTGTTATGGTTTCCATCAAATTATTGTTTCAATATTGCAAAGTTACTGATTCTTTCGTTAATAATACTATATAGATAGTGTTAATTGTTAGATAAGCTATCTGATATCACCTCCCAGTATCCGTCTTTTCTGCCACCGTGACGGACGAGACGGCCTTGCTGTTGTAGCTTAGCCATCTGCCGCTGTATCTGGCGGCTCGACATATTGAGACGGCTGGCAATAGAGGCAGCGGTAGCCATAGGATTCTGGGAGAGGATTTGCAGGATTTCTTTTACGACATCTTTTACGACATCTTTTACGACATCGGTATTCTTCGGTGCCGTGAAGTCGATATCTGCTTGCATCGATTGCTTGTAGGCTTCTATCTCCTTGGTGATGTTGCGGAGATGAGAACGGAACATGAACTCACGGAAGGGCTCCAGTGAGTCTTGGTCACGGGAGTCTACCAGCGACTGAATATATTCAGCCCGGTCTTCTTTCAGCACTTTTGTGGGGACAAGGCCGAACTCGAACTGAACGTAGTTCATGATGAGTCTCGACATGCGACCGTTGCCGTCAACCCAGGGATGAATGGCTACAAGCAGGTTGTGGGCATCAAAGCTAAGGGCATACTGCTCAATCATATCATTACTGGCAACAGCCTCCGCGTAGCGTTCGTTCATATTCTTACAAAATGCCTCCAGGCGTGAAGGCACCTTCTGATAGTTCAGATATGATCGCCCTCCGATACCTGCCGTGACGTTCACCTTTCTCAAGTCACCCTTACTTGAGTCGAAGTCGCCCATGAGCGTGCTGTATTTACTGCCGGTATTCTTCATCACAAGCGCTGACAAGCCTTTCAGCATATCCACCGAGAAAGGAATATGCTGTGGTGCCATTTTGATCACCTGCTCATAAGCTGACTTCAAGTCAAGATTCATGAGCTGCTCCACCATTGTGCGCCCTTTAGCAGCAATACCTTCATCGAAAAGCAGTTGGTTCTCTATCTCTGTCACCGTAGAGCCCTCGATGGCTGTGGAATGGGTAATGATGGAGTACAGATAGAACTTCTGATAGTCTATCTGCTGCGCAATGCCAAGCTGCTCATACTCGCTGAGAGCGGCACGCAAGTCACGTATATAGTCTTTCTCCGCCATCATACTTCATTTTATGAGTTGAACTTCTTCTCAAAGAAGGCCCAGGCACGGCGGTAGTCGGCTATGCGGTCACAACGAGTGTAAGGCGGATAGTAGGTCACTTGCTGACCGCCGTAGAGCTCGCTCTTTGCCGGATCGATAGTGTGCACATACGGAATGCCGTTGCCGTCATAGGTCATTCCGTCGGCTGAGGCAGCACCACGGATGCTTTCCCATTCCGGTCGGCTGCAACCTACGCCCGTGAGGCCTTTCGAACAGGTGAAGACGATGTTGCCTTTCTGGTCGTACCACGTGTCGTTCTCGTTCTGCTGGAGCACGGGGAACTGGATGGTATAGATCATCTCCAGGTCTTTCAGGCTCAGTCCCAATGCCATGGCGGAGATGACGTCGATCTCTACCAGTGCTTGCCGACGCTCGAAATAGTTGCGCAGCGGGGTGTCCCAGCTCCATTCCTCCTTCAAACTGCTGAATGGCTTCAAGCGTGGGTCATCAATGCTCCATTGCTCCATAGCGTAGGCGCCATCCCACTGGTCGCGCCAAAGGTCGGCATAGTATTTTGTGAGACAGTTCAACTCAAGGGTGCGGACAAAGAGAGATGGCTTGAACTCTGGGGAGATGCCAAGAGGGAAGGTGTTTATTCTATTCCTATTTAAGTTCTGTGCAGCTATAGTCTTCATATAGAAGTCTAACAACAAAGAAGATGACAACCCTGCTAGTTCAACTAGAATAGATAGATCTTCAAAGGTTATCGAAATTGCTCCATTTATATGTGATGCTTTTGCTGGTAGTATACAAGAAGTCAAAGTCCTTTCTCCTTGTAAATTCTGCATTTTTCTATAGGCAATCTTATAATGATCTATCCATAAGTCATTTATCCCTTCACCTTCTTTGGTATGTCCTATAACAAAACCATTAATCAAATGACAAAAGTCACTTTCAGAAATTATTCTCTTATAGTTTGTCTTTTGAACATAATCAGAATCAATAGAAGATAGATTGATCACATCATAATCACCGTTACTGTTACAATGATTTCTTGGATCTTTGTAGCATGGATTAGCCACAAAGAAGTGCGGACCACTATATATCATTTCATGATTATCCATGGAAACATGACAGGTTTCACGAACCATTGTGCCATCATCAACAGCATTAGCCTCGTGTAATCCTTCTGTGAGAATATAATGACAATCCCTAACGTGTGACCTAGTAGCAGATAATTTACTTAACACGTCTACAATTTCTCTTGCATGGATACTAGTAAGTTTCACGCTTCTCCAATCTGCGCCATCTTCAAAAGCACTAGATAAAACTTGTAACTCTTTTTCTTCGAACCATACTATACGGTCTTTATGGGCTTTAGTATTCCAATGTCCTTCCTCATCTTTAATTCCACCACAGATGCCGTGTCCATCATGTCCAAAGCATGCATCTATTGTGTTTGGAGAGAACACATTAGATATAGAAGCGAATTTAATCTCTATCCTTTGAGGACCATATATATTTTCGCCGAACTTCATCCTTCCGTGATCATTCGTCCCAGTAAAGAGATTGAGTTCATTCTCATATTGGAAATGACATCTCAAATGATGATATACCTCCTTACGTAAAGGTTGTCCTTTAGGATCATCATAAATACTTTCAGGGTGCAACATGCCCATATAACCAATACTGGAAAGCATAGACAATCCATTCTCCAGCACGCATTTATACAGATTTGTCTGCTGCCCCACGAGCAGAGGATAGTTGGCGTATGCATTCATAAACGCCGTATCGCAGGCATTCTCAACCTCTTCGCTGTAATACAACTTCTCCACCTCCGGGCTCTCTATAAACAGACGGTCGCGCATACGGCGGACATCGGGAGCCGAAGTCTTGCGGATAGCCACCTCCGGGAAACGCTCGGAGATGATGCCTTGCTCGTCGAACTCGAGTTTGATCCATGGCGGGTTACCGCAGATGATATCGAAACCATCGCGGAGCCAGAACACTTCGAGGAACTCAAGCATCGGGTGGAAGAAATGATAACGGTCGGCAAGCACCTTGGCATACTTGAATCGCTCGGAGTCGTCAAAGAAAGAGCGTACTTTACCCTGTACACTGGTGAGAGTATTGTAAGATGATTTTGATATAGCCTGGCTCTCATTCTCCGTCATTCTCTCACCCGGCGCCGGCTCCTTAGCCGCTGCGCCTAGCTCCTGCTGAGCAAAGAGGTCTGGCTGTTCCGCACTGTCAGCATACATTCTGATAGCTTTTCGCTTCTGCCGCTCTAATTCCTCGTCGTCGACATCGAGCTCTGCCTCTATATCGCTCCAGAATTCGCGGCGCGTAGGAAGCATGGAGGCATGGTCATAGTCCCAGAACCACAGCGAGCACCAGTAGTTCATCACCATGGCCAACTTGAAGTACGGGTTGTCGTGATTATATCTCTTGTCGACAAGTTGCTGCTTCTGCTCGTAGTTCTCAGCGCGGTCGTACTGCATCTCCGTCTGCCCATAGACTCCCCATAAGTCCGTCTTGTTGTTTGTCTGCGCTTCCACCTTGCGCTGATTGTCGAAATGCTTTTTGAGCAAGTCATCGATCTTATCCGAGATGCGCTGCAAGGTCTGGAAGTCCTCGCCCGAGAGTGGAGCTGTCCAGTCCTTCTTGATCTTATTCATTTGCATCACCTCGTGTGGATGTGCCTTTTTCTGCTCCTTTATCGTAAGCACGCCGAGCATATTCTTATCGGGCAAGAGGAAGTGATATATCTCGCTGTCAGAGCGGCTAACCTTGTTTTTCAGGAATTTCACCTTGTGCGGAGCCTTTTCCCACCAAGGATTGGGCAGCAACGTATCCTTTCTGCCCTTCTTACCAGGCAGCCCCACGACATCCTTCCGGTTATACACTTTCAGCCACGCGCCAATAACAGCATTACCCAGGGCAAGACGGTTGTTGAAGAACGGCGTCTCCATATCCTTGTGGATAACATTCAGCCACAGCGAGAGCTTACCGAGCTCGATAGCTGTCGGGTTGAGGTCGACTCCATAGACATTGTGGGTAGCGATGTATGCCTTCACCTTCTGCAGTTCATCGCGATACTTATCGGGAGCGATGCGCCAGGAACCGACTTTTATCTTATCGTCAGCGAGGTCGTTGCGCTGCAGGTACTCCTTGCGCTTTTCCTCCTGGCGGTATTGCAGATAAGCCTCAGCAAGCTGGTTGATGACCTCGTTCTGGAAGGCAGCAGCTCCCATGGCAGGCTCGAGGATCTTCAGGTCGAGCAGGTCGGTAGATTTGCGCTTTCCCGAGCGCACCTCGTCGAGGATAGCTTTCAGCGTATATTTCACGGTGCTACGCGTCAGAACCTCCGGCGTATAGTAGCTTGCCGACTTCTGACGGTCGCGTCCGTTCAGGCGATAGACGAAAGTCCCCTTGGGAAGGATGACAGGCGCCCCCGTCTGCGGATCGCATTTCACCTCCGTGGCAATATCGAAGTCGGCCATGCGACTGTAAGGCACAAGGAAGGTGCCGTCCTTCTCATCGTTAGCCTTGTGCACCTCGATATAATCCTGTTCAGCATAGAAACCACGGTAAGCCAAGAGACTCTCGTAGACACTACCCAACTGGTTGACACCGAGGTTAGCATAAGAGATACGCCCACAGTAGTTCTTCTTGCGCGACAGCGACAGGGCACGGATAATCTCCTGCCACTTGACGTTGCGGATGCGCACACCCTGGAGGACTTTCAGTTTCGTGTCGTCGAAAAGCGGTGAGTCGATAGGCCGCACACTGAAACCTTTCTTGCTGGCAGGCTGACCCTTAGACAAGAGGTCGAAGAGATGATGCATGCTCTCGTCGAAGAAATAGCCGTCGCGACTCTCCTGACTGTTGAGACGTACCATCTCGAGATCGCGCAGACTCTCCAAGGAATAACCCTTCTCGTAGACCTCATCATGGGTAGGAAGGATGTCGAGCTCATCGCGGCTCTCTGCATAGAAGAGGAAGAGCAGACGATAGACGATGGTCAGACAGTCGTCCTTGACGTCCGACTCGAAGGCATCGTCGGTCTCATCGTAGGTGCCCGTCTCCTTGTTGTATTTGCCGAACGGCTTGTGGGCAACGTTCTTCATGTAGTAGAGTGCCTCGTTGGCGAGTGTCTCCACGGCAAGGACGACACCCTCTCGCAGGTCCTTCGTCACCTCGTAGGCATTCTTGTAGCTCTCCTCGATGATGGAATCCATGAGTACCACATCTCCTTCGGCAGCCAAGGTCTGCTTGCTGACGAGCATGTGGAAAAGACCATAGTAGTTGCGGAAAGCCGGAATGCGCGCCTGTGCAAAGAGCTCGTCGAGCGAAAACTCGAGATAGCTTCCCTTCGACCATTTATCCTTGTCGAAGAGGAACACCTCATTGCCCGCCATCATCAAGATGAAATGCGGGCGGCGCTCCTCGGGAAGGAGGAAGATCTGCGTGATGGCTTTGTTGATAATGGCAGGCGAGATCTTGTATTTAGTCTTATCCAACTGGAAGACAAAGCGCCACTGTCCGTCATAGTATTTCTGCTGGTGCGTGGTTCTGTCGGGATCGCTCTCATACTGCTGTTCGAAGAGACCGGCAGGCTCACTGTCGTCGACGGAGATGAGGTTCTGCATCTCCATGATGAACAGCTTCACCTGGTTGCCCTCACGAAGGATATGGCGCACGGGTATCATCTCCACGGGGTCGGTATCCTCGTTGACGATACACGGCTCCTCGTAAGGATGAGAAGGGTCGTAGCCAAGGATCTTCAACAGACGGGTGTTGAAGTCGTGGGTCTTCTTGATGGCATCCTCGACGCGCGGGTTCTGATTGATGATGAAGTTCTTGTATTCATCGTAGTCGTGCTGAAGGCCTACGAAAGGAGTGCCGAGCGCCTTCAATTCATCGTTGGAGATGCCGGCACACTTCTGCACCTTCTCCAGGAAATCATCGCTGAAATATCCCGAAGGGAAGTAGTCGCCTACATTCTGAATGAAACGATATTTTATATTGTCTGCCATGATACGTGCAACTTAAAAATTATAGAATACGGCAAGGAGGCGTATGTAAGGCTCAGCCTCATCGAGCGAGCAAAGGTCCTGATAGAACTGGCTCGAACGCTCACTGATGTTATGAATATCTTCTATCTCCTTGTCGTGGTTGCGTCGGGTAATATGGATGCCGGCGCCATCGTCGATACCATCAAAAAGTGTTGCTTCGGCATTGTTAGCCCACGACTGGAGTTTTTGCTTGTAGCTCTCCAACTGTTTGTCCATCTTGAGAGCTACCTCCTGTTGCTTGGGAATCATATAGCCTTCACGACCTAACTGAATGGCTTGAGAAAGGTTCTGCTGAAGAACGGCGATATCGGCATCCTGAACACCTTGCAGAAACTCATCGGAGATAGGATACTGCTGCAAGAAGTCGGCGAGCGAGACGATACGCTCTCTCAGTGCCCCATCCTTGTCGAGTGGTACGACGAAGAACTTGCTGAGAAGGTTCTGTCCAAGTCCGTTGGCATGGCTGCCATAGAAGAGATAGTAGCTCATACCGGCAGGCAACTGCTCGCCTTTGACTACGAACGCCTCATTCTTGGGGACGGAGGCCGTGAACTTGGTGAGCAGATACTGTATGATGGGATGCAGGTCGTAGAGCGGCAGGAACTTGCTCCAGCCGGAATCCTTATTCTTGCGCGATTCGGCGATGGACTTGTTCAACGTGGGCTTGTCAGCACACAGGCGGAAGATATTGTCTGATGGGACTGCCTCTCGTGGAATGTCGAATAATACATCGGAGAGTTCCTCATTGTTTTTCACCTCCACATAGGGTACATTGCCTTCCTTCCACGACACATCGCCGTGGCGGATGGCGCCGACTGCCTCCAACTCGTTGAACAAGTCGCGATAGAACTGCTCATCGTCAGGATAGAGCGTGAGCTTCTGTTCAAAAATATCCTTATTGAGATGTTCGTGGGCCGGGGTCGTAGCGACGATCTCCTTCTGTTTTTTGAATCCCCCGTGATGATGATGCTTCGGCTGCAGGTATTCTGTGTCGCCTTTCTGCAAAGCCTCGGCAACAGCATCTTCCTCTTTCTTGCTGCTATAAAGTTCCATCACGCCCATGGCATCGCCAAGGGTGTCGTGCACTTCTTGCTCCTTGTCCTTCAGCTTGTCGAGGATACGGAAGTCTGTGCGAAGGCCTTCATCCTGGCCCTGCGCCACAAGATAATAGATATACGGTGTCTGCTTCTGACCATATCGGTCGATACGACCATTGCGCTGTTCCAGGGTGATAAGACTCCAGGGAATATCGTAGTTGAACATGATATGACAGAAATAGTGGAGGTTGACACCTTGGGAACCGGAATCGCTGGAGATGAATACACGGATCTTACTGTCCTCCTTGGCGAAATCGTTCACCATCTCCTCCTGTTCGGTATCAGCCATAGAGCCGTCAAAGCGCTTCACCTGGTCATCATTCAGATGGAACTCCACCTTGATCCTTTCCTCAAGCATCTTCATGGTTGCAATGCGTTCGGTGAAGATGACGATGCGTTCCTTCGAATTTTTCTGCCATATCTCACGTAGCTTCTCGCGGAAAGCTATGTAGCGGGTGTCAATGCCACTGTCGACTATTTTATTGATCAGGTCTACCAGTTCTGCAACCTCTTCGCTCTTATCCTTCTTCTGCCGTTCAAGCAGTGAGGCACGCGCCGCCATCGGAGATGACAAATAGCTCTTGAAAAGAGACAGGGCGAAGAATGGGTCTTTCTTGTCTTCTTCGCTGACCGACTGGAAACGTGTGTGCTGAACCTTTAGGAACTCTTCTTCCAGAGGTTCGAGGTTGACAGGGATACTGATGATCTTGCGTTCCTGGAACTGTCCGCGAATGGTAGCATCCTCGATATCTTTCTTGAAACGACGCACATAGTAGGGTTTAATATCCTCCTGTGTATACTCACCGTTCCTGGGGATGGAAATGGGGTCGAGCATGCGCATGAGATTGGCAAACGACTCTGGATTGCCATTGTGAGGTGTGGCAGAAGTGAGGATCATGGAGTCACACTTCTGAGACAGGAACTGAGCAAGGTCGCCACGAAGACTACTATCGTTGGCTACCTTATGGCACTCGTCGATGACGATAATATCCCAATGGGTCTTCTCGAGCCAGGCACGGAACCGGCCGTTGTTCTTCAGCGTATCAATAGAGATGATGGTCTTGTCGTAATAGTCGAAAGGATTCTTATTGAGCGGAATCTCACTCTGAATCTTCGCCACACCGACGCTATCGAGACGCACAAGGGGAATAGCGAAGCGGTTCCATATCTCTTCCTGGAACTGCGCGAGCACACTCTTCAGCGCACAGACGAGGATGCGCTTGCCACGGCCACGACGGATCATCTCGCTCAGAAAAATTCCCACTTCGATGGTCTTACCAAGTCCTACGCCATCGGCAATAAGCAGTCGAGGGCGTGGAAGTTCAAGAGCTTTAAGCGTCGGCTCCATCTGATACTCTGCAATGTCGTAAGCCCCACCTTGGGCAACCGTTATCTTTTGCGAGCAAAAAGCATTGTTGCGGATAGCTGTCTCGATAAGAAGTTTGGTCTTGCGCCAACGCGGATCCTTGTCAGCCACGAGAAGTGTGTTCTCCGGACTGACGATCTCGATATCCTTATCGATGGTTGTATCGAAGATGAACTTATGATTCTTTACCAATTCAGTGATTCCTGTGCAATGCAGCAGATAAGTGTTCGCTTCATTCCGCTCCACATTGGTGATGAGGAAATCCTCACCACGTACAGTTACTCTCTGTCCTGATGCAAAGTTTGCCATAGGTATTTATTGGGCGTTTTGAATGTAAGATACTGAATTTTATCATTGTAAGCGGATTCCTATATTCCCTCCTTCCCTCGTCGGGATGACGAGAGCTATAAAGGGGGAACACAGAGGAACGCCGCTTAGGACCCATTGGGTCGCAGAATGACTGTGTTCATTGGATACAAAAGTACTAAAAATATTTGAAATATAAGAGAAATACTATAAAATCATTTGGAACTCTTGCATTCCTTTAGTTCTTTAACGAAAAGAGTTGCTTCCGCTTCAGACTCTACACAGAAAACAACATCGCCGTCAAACTTTCCCGTAGTCATGTATTCCATTGTAGTTTGGACCGCTATGTTGATGGCCACTTCTGTCGGATAACCCTTATCAAGACCTAAGCAGGAGAAGCTAATGGTGTCGAACTTGTTTTCCTGCGAAATCTTGAGAGCGGAACGATAGCAAGATTGGAGGAGCTTCTTTTCATTGGCTTCTCCTTCTTGCCATGCAGGATAAGAAGCCAATAATTGATGATCATAAGGCTCGCCGCTCTCCGATACAAGACTGCAAGTTCCTGGTTTTATAGGGGATTCAGACTCGTCATCACTCTTCGTTACTATAGCATCTGATTTCAGATGTTTGATATGACCGATGGCAATCTCTATCTTGCTCTGATTATCCTTCAGAAACTCTTCTCTTTTAGGGAAACCATCGTAGTTGATGAAAAAGTTCACATATTCTTCGTTTCGTACTTTCGTGAAAATTTGCTCAGGTTGGAGTGATGCCTTTCGTGCGTCTTGGTCGAAACCTATGGGTTGGTGCATCTTTGCAGTCCACACAGCAGAAAGAGAATGGCCATGAACGGGCTCCGAGATCTTGGTACGCAAGTCTTCACGTGCAGTTTGGATAACATCCATACCAGCAAGACTTTCTTTCTTCAGCAAGGTCAGTGACAGGTTTATTTTAAATTCCTTGGTTATCAGTAAGGCGGTATACGGCAACTGCAACAACAGAATCTGTGTCGTTGAGCCATAGTGATAATTGTCCAACACCATGAAGTACGTGTTCCGCCCGGCGATATATTCCTCGAAATAAACATAATCCCCACCGGCATCATCGTCCTTCTTCAGATCTTCCGCACTGGCAATATGATGGGATGCGATGATGAAACGGATCTTATGTACGGGACGCAACAGCTTCCGTGTCAGCTCCATATCGGATCCACAACGGATGATCTTTCCTACGCGATATGTCTTTTCCACATCCACAGGTGCATCCGTGTCACGATAATAGAAGTCGAAGTCATGCCAGGCATCAATCCAATTACGGAGCTCGGAAAAGAACAGATCTCTGTTAAACTGTTTGATGGGTTGGTCATGTATTACTTTCGGCGTGTTTTTGATAGCTTCGAATTGTTCCTGCGTGATATGATGGTTGAACAGTTCCTTGGGGATATAGGGCTGATACTTATGGCTGGGGCACTTGTAGAAGATAAGCTTCTCGCCATTCGGGAAAAGGATATAACTCGCATAGTCATCCTCCGCATACCAACAATCCTTTGTCTTTGGGTTATTCCAGTCGAGGAAATGATACTCCATCGGGAAAAGGTATTCTCCGGTGTCCTTGAGGATACCATAGTCATACATCGGCTGTCCTCCCTCGAGTGTTACCTCCTTCCCCTCACTATCGAGATGTTTCTTGCAGCATCGGGAAAGCCCGTTCTCGAAATGTAATGGATAGTCAAAGGTATCTAAAGTGATAGGTGTACCGTCATATTTTGCCGCGGAATATTGATTAGGTGCATAGGCTACCGTATATATGCCGTGTCTAAGGACGGAATCCATGCTCCAATACTCGTAATCATTGACTCGTTTATGGTCCTTATCGATGAAGATCCACTTCATCTGATAGGTATAAGCCGGAGCAACACCATTGTGGAAAACTCTTATATCCTGGAATGGTGAATGCTTCGTGCCTGCTGCCTTCTGAAAGTCACCTTTCTCATTGATGATGCCATACTCATTGTCCTTGGTAATCACACGATAGCCAAAGGAACGATGGGCGCCCATATCCTTATAGATATAGCCGGTCAAACAATTGCCGTGCACATCGACAAGGCCCCATTGCCCATCCTTGCGTGCCCTGGCAGTTCCCTTATGAAATACGCCGAGATGGGTGATACCCAGAGTATGAGGGATGACGAGGTTACCTTTCAGATCGACGGTACCATATACCTCTCCTTTCAAGACACGAATATACCCGTCATCATCGTAGTCGAGAATCTTGTCATAAATGCACGGAACGACAAGTTTCTCCTTGTCGTCCTGCAATCCATACTTCCCGTCTTGACAGACGATCTCGAAACCGGACCTGTTCATCAGTCGCCTCCTTTAATGAACGTCATTGGATAGATACCACACAACCGTCACCTCATCGGATGCGGAGAGATCTTCCGGAGTGATGTCTAAAGATTCCGGCGTGCTACATACAGCCTCGTCGGGTTCATGGAGTGTACGAGCCTGAGAATAGATATGCAGTTCTTGGTCGGAACTGTCAATGCTCTTGACGAGTCCGAGCTTACAGCCGCAAGCCTTAGCCATGATTTCTGCCTTCTCCTTGGCATCCTTCACGGCACGTTCCAGCATCTTGAGTTGAATGGGGCGTGGGTCCTTGACGGTATAGCCTAACTCGATCTCAGCCTGTTTGAGATGTTTGCCAATCAGTTTGATGATCGAGTTAAGCAGCACATTATCCATTCCCAGATCCATCTTCACGCGATGATCCAACTCATAGCCGATGAACTTCTCACCGATGAAGTTATGATACTTGTCATACTTCGATTCCGTCTTCTTGTTAATATCCAGTCGAACCGTCTTCGGCAGTTTGGTATCTAGCTTCACCTCATTCATAATCTTGCTCAGAGCCTCGGTATTCGCCTTCGCCTGGGCATAAGCCTCCTCGTAGTTGTCATGGACACTTACAAGTGACAGATAGACTCTCGTCACATCCGGCAGCACATGCACGCTTCCCTTACCGGTGACCGTAATCAGTTTTTCCTTTTCTTCCATAGCTTCTTCATTTTGACTTCTATCCTTTAAAAGAATGAAGTGGCTGAAAAATTAAGTTGGCCTTTTATGAATAGTGAGATTTACTCTGAATCACTACCATCACTTGTCCCTTCCACATGGAAAACGATGCTGTCAGAATCTAATCCTAAGTACTCCAGCAAATCATTCAGTAAATCCATCTTCGTAGATGTGGAGGTACTCAGATAGGCATAGACGCCATCAAGCACCTTTGTACTTCCAGAGAATTTTGTGTTCTCATTCTGCAAGGATGTCTGAGAGTCATCATTGGCCATACGAATCAGCTCAAAATGATAGTCTTTGTCTAACATCTTGATGATATCCACAATGACAGACTTCCAACTGCTATGTGGACTGGCTTGGATACTGTTTCCGGTTACAGTGCCGTCAATAAAATCCTTTCCCGTGAATTCATTCTTGTCATCAGCTACAGTTAATTCTTCCAATGGTTTAACCTTGGGAGTATACGGGAGAGCAGGGCGCTTCCAGATGATATCGATAGCCTCGTCTTGAATGAGCTGTAGACGTTCCTGGAGTTGTTGCTCACCCCATTGTGTCTGTTTCTTGACAAACTCATTAATATGTAATGGTGAGTACAGGAAACCGATTCCTACACCATTTTGATCTTTCAGCTCTAACTTCTCTTGAAAGCTGTTGTTACTGTATGAACTGTTATAGCCCGTAAGTGTTAGATTAGCTATTGTATGTTCCCACTTCTCTTGAACTTGTGTAGCTTTATCCTTACCGCCAAGATCTGCGATCCATTTTGGATTCAGCTTTTGTGGCATGATATGCTCTATAGAGAGCGTTACTTTGCCTTCTCTGTCCGGCTGCATCTTTTCTATAACGGAAGTGTCACCCTCAGCGTTGGTACCAGCGTTGAGACGATAGAAGATGTATATCTTATTCTTTGCACGCATCTTATATATATTCTTGAATGAAAGGGCTTTCTTGAACTCTTCGTCATCAGGGAATTTACCTGAATCGTCAACACCTTTGCTGACAAGAATATATACTACGGCTTGATAAAAAGACACACCATCCTGTTGTGCTCTCTTCTTGGCAGAGCCGTATAGTGTGGCAAAGATCTTGTTAAGTGCATTGGTCGGTACCTCACAGATCAGACGTCTGAACAGGTAGGTCTCGATAAGACTGAGAACTTCCGCAACTTCAGTCTCAGATAGTTTTCCATTCTCATAGTCATCAAGAAGATTGAACTCAAATGGATGGATGACCGTCATCTCCAAAAGGGCTATGCGTTTAAGAATGCTGTTGAGCTTTTCACTCTTCGTTTTACCATTCTCCAATTCCCATAAATAAAGAGAATACTTCTTCATCTCTGCCAAGAGATCTTCAGTTGTTAATGAAGAGTTATGCCGATAGTCCTTAAACTTGAAATAGACATCACGCAAGGCGGGGATTCTTGCCGTCTTGGCGGTCATGTAGTCCCTTACAAAGAAGGTGACAGCATTGACAGAGTCCTTCTGATCGCCTGTGAAATTTGAATTTTTCTCTATGTCTATCCAATAGTTCTTATAGTATTCCTTCTGTTGGTTGACATTGAGATTCATCAACATGTAGTTTCGGATCTTGTCACCATCAGAGAGAGCCATACCTGTTGAGTTGAGTGATTCAAAGACCTGCTGAGGATTATCCTTAGATTCAAGTTCAATTCTGGCTACCATCAGTCGTCCGAGCGCGTCGTAAAAGTCTTTTGCCGTATAATCTGATGCCTTGAGCCAATCATAGAAGAGGTGGAAATTACAGGTAATATTCGAATCCTTTACGTAATTTTCTTCCTTCCCATCAATCAGCTTGGCATAAGCGACTCTATCTTTCTCAACATGCTCGATTCTTGGCAGCAATGATCCATCAGAAAGAGAGTGATAGCAATACTCATCTTGGATAGCCTTAGCAAGATAAGGGTTAGCCTCCTTCACATGATCCTCTATTAATTTATACAGAGCAATCCAAATGAGACTCACGGTCGTCAAACGCTGCTGACCGTCAATAACAAGGAAAGAGTTATTCTTGTCATACGAGATAACGACACTACCAAAGAAATGCTCGTTCTCGTTCTTGATGACACTACAGATATCATCAAATAATTGGCGGCATTGTTTGTTGCTCCAATTATAGTTCCTCTGATAGACAGGAATGATGTATTTTGTCTCAGCCCCAGAGAACAAACTCGTCAGGTTCGATTTCTTAGCATCCATATTTTTGATTCGTGTTATAGTTAGTGAGCCTTTGTTTTCATAGGTTCAGCGCAAATTTAATAAAATATTTTTAATGAGCAAAATCTAAAGCAATAAAACTCCACTTTAGCGCCAATAATTGGAACCTCATCCCATGTGATTCCGACAAGATTCGAACTTGCAACCGTCCGCTCCGGAGGCGGATGCTCTATCCAATTGAGCTACGGAACCGTTGGTCAATGCAGAAAGTCAAACTTCTCAAGTTTCTTGATCGCTAAGGCATGGCGCTCTTTATAGGCGAGACGGTAGTATCGCTTAGCCTCGTCAATATTCTGCTCCACGCCCCAGCCTTGCTCATAGAACTCACCGACACGATAGTGAGCGTATGGCAGGCCACAGCTCTTATACAGTTCAAAGGCGCGCTTCAAGTCTTTCGGATAACCTTGACTTCCTTTGCGGAGAATGTCAGCAAGGTTGCTCTTCGCCAGGTCATCGCCTTGGTCTACTGCACGCTCATACCAGTAGACTGCTTTGTTGATGTCTTTCTTGACTATAATGCCATTCTCGAAAATGGTACCGATGTTATTCTGTACATCCGGTTCCTGCAAGTCTGGGTCATAGGGATGATTCTTCAACAGGTCAAGCAGATATTCTACATACTCCTTGTCAAAGCCGGAATCCTCGTAGTTGTCGGTATACGAGAGATAGAAGGAGCGGTAATCCTTGGGGATGTCTTTGAACTCATCTTTCTTTTCCATAGGGCTATTGGTTTATCTTATACATTTGCAGTCCTCTCTCCATTCTTTCACGAAGCTGATCGATGACGGACTGTGGGGAGAGAACCTGCAGACAGTCACACTTCGACATAAGGAAGTCCATAAAGTCGTGAGTGGGCTTCAATCGTACTTCCAGGTCTGCAAAGTCCTCGTCATTATTCCATTGCAGGAAGTGCTGACTGTGATGGAGCGGAACATCTCGCAGTTCAAAGCGCTCATCACGGTAAGTTCTGAGCACGATGCGCTCTGTCGGCAACTCCTCATCGATGACAACACCATAGTAGTCGTCGAAGAAGGACTTGGGATCAAAATCCGTCACGATCTTGAAGGTATGCTGCTGCATCTCTATATCCTCAATGTTGTTCAGGCAATACAGCTCATACTTGTTGTCGTAGAGTCTGCCGAGCACATACCATTTCTGATGGAAGAGTTTCAGACAGTATGGATCCATCCCCGTCTTATAGCGTTGAGGAGAGCCGGAGTTGCGGTAGGTGATCGTGATTCGGCGACCGGTCTTCATGGCTTTTGTCAGTTGCTCGAGAATATCCTCATCGACAGAGATTCTTTCGGCTATGATTCTTTCTTGCAATGACATGCTCTCACTGATGATATTGCTCAGCGACATTGTGGAGAGCATCCAGTTCTGCACAGTATCATCCTCCAATACCTCCGGATTGCCGATATAGTATCGGTAGCCGTCCTTGCGGTCACATTCGATGTATATCCCGAAGATCTCCTCAATGGCATCTTTGTGCCGGTTGAAGGTCGTGCGGGCAATATCGACACCACCGCTCATCTCCGTCTCCAGCCAGTGGTCGTTCAACTCAGCGAGTGAGATCTTCTTGGCGCGGTATATGGTGTTGACGAGCCATATATATTCTTTGAACAGTTCTGGTATTTTCATCTTCTTATCCTTTTACGTTGCAAAGATACAAACAACTTGTTCCATATCGTGGTACAAGTGAAAATATTTTTTTCAGAAAACTAAAACGCCGGTGCAATCAGCGTCACACTGACCACACCGGCATAGGAGGTTTATATTGAATCGACAATGAAAAAGGGGCTGACCCCTGTAAAGAGGACAGTCCCTGTGCCACTGAGCAGTGAAGCTTGTCGGTTATGCAACCTCAATCTTCTTAGTCTCCTTCTCAGCCTTCGGCGTACGAGGAAGCGTTACATGAAGCACACCGTTATCAACCTTAGCTTCGATCTTGTCTTTCTCAACGTCATCAGGCAGCGTCAGAGCCTGCTCGTAATTGCTGTAAGAGAACTCGCGGCGCAGATAGTGCTCCTTCTTGTTCTCATCCTTCTTGTCGTCTTTATGCTCCATCTTGATGGTAAGGCAACCGTCCTTGTCAACGTTCACCTTGAAGTCATCCTTTGTGGTGCCAGGAGCGGCAAGCTCAATCTCGTAATCCTTATCGTTTTCCTTGACATTGATTGCAGGTGCTGTGAAGTTTACACGGGGCATCCAATTCGTGTCAATCATATCATCGAAATCATTGTCCAACCAATTGTTCATGTCTCTAAGTACTGGATACAACATAATACTAACCTCCTGATTATATTTTACATAAGATTCGCTGCGTCTCAGCAATTCAAGCAAGCTTGATTGCATTCGACTTGCAGAATCTTTAGTTCTATATTTATCCTCAGCTCTTCCATCGTCCTCCGGACTCCTTTCGTTGTCCTTCGTCCGACTTCCGAACTTCACTTAGTATTATGCAAGATGCGTGCCCAATTGCACATTCACTTAAAGTGTGCCGAAATTGGCGAGATTTGGCAGCAAAGTATAAATATTTTCAACATTACTGCCATCATTGGCACTTCTTCCCATCCCCATACAGATCCTTGACGAGTTGATCAATCTCCGCATTGATGCGACAGAAGTTTCGATTGAGCATGATTTCCTTATCCCGTTGACTTTTAAACGCATAGATCTTCGGTAGATCCTGATAGAGTGTTTCCTCACGCTTAATCTTTCCCATATCGAATGCAGTTTTGCAGAAATATTTCGTCGTCTTGAACTCAGGGCTCTCCTCCAAATTGATATTGCTGAAGGAACTGCGCTCCGTAGGTGTGAAGTCACGGGCAGCTTGTCCGGCAAGCCAGCCCGTTGCCATGTCGGCGATCTTGGCGGCAGGAACGAGGTTGTCCATTTTCTCACTTATACTCGTACTGACCTTCGAGTCGTTAATGGTGATGGACTTGCTCGTCTGCTTCGCCTTGCCGAAGACATCATTCTGGGCCCACTCAAGTGTTTCCTTGTTGCGAGCAGCTCCCATAAAGATGTTACCGCAGGTGGTGATGATCTTCTGCATACCGTTCTTGCCATAGTCAGCCTCCAACTGAGGCAACTCTTGGAAGCCGAGGGTGACAGAGACCTTGTTGCTTCGCGCTGTGCCTATCAATCGGTCGATCTTGTGGAAGTATAGGGTTGGCAACTCATCGACGATGATACTCACTGGGAGATTGCCCTTACTATTGACTCGCGTAACAAGACGATTGAGGATGAGAGCGTTAAGTGAACCGATTACCTGTTCCTTCTCAGGGTCATTGGCAATAACGAGATAACTCGGATGCTCCTTGTCAGAGATCTTCAGGTCGAAGTCGTCACCCGTAAATACCCAATAGGCCTCAGGGGAAACAAGACGGGCAGCATTGACGCGGAGCGTACCCACCATACCTTCCAACTGGTCCATTGCCTCATTCTCATAGGCACTTTGGAATGGTGCCATCAGCGACATGATCTTTTCCTCTTGCATGAGAATAGAGAAGACCTCTTTATAGCTGCGTCCGAGGAAGGCAAGGACATGTGGCATGTCTGAATACTCACCTGTAATCGTGTCTGGTATCACCTCGTTGCCATCCTCGTCCTCATACCAACTACGCTCGATATAAATCTCCTCATGCTTCTTATCTTTATAATAGAGTCCGTCGAGTTCTGTAAAGAGTCCGTCAGCATCTGTGGAGATATTATTACTGTCTTCGTCAATAAAGTCGAGAACGGTTTCACCCTTATCATTTAGCGCAAAGTATTCATCCCATCTTCGGATGACCAGTTGGAGCTTCTGACCATTATACGAGATGTATCGCTTTAACTTGCGTCCGTTCTTATAACCTGTAGGATGGAAGTTGACAAAGAAATAGATGATTGCAGCCAGGAAGTTCTCAGCTGAGTTCTGAAAGAATGCCTCGCTGCCTCCTTTCTTCTCACCGCCACCCTTGTTGAGAGATGCAAGGAGCGTAGCAGCTGTCTCTGAAGCTGCGGCCAAGTCGGGAATGTACTTCCGCTGGATAGGATTCACACGATTGGAGTATTCTACATCGACAAAGTTAACCACACGGAAGTTACAGTTCTCCGGCAGTGTCCCCAGTTTTTTGTTCTTGCAATACTGATAAAACAGAGTCTTTGCCAAGGCCGGGTACTTATAATCATAGACCATCATTGAAAACCCTTTGGCTGCATGCTGGCGGATAAACGGATCGATGATACCAAAGCTCTTTCCGGAGCCAGGCGTACCGAGTACGATGGTTGCTCTGAAAGGGTTGACAATGTTGATCCAGCCATGATTGAGCTTCTTGTCATAATAATAGACCATGGGGATATTGACACTGTACTCGTTCTCGTCTTTCTCACGACTCTGCTCGAAGCTCTCGTTATCGAAGTTCCATTTGTCTTCGCCTATCTTCGTGTTATAGTATTTGGCAATGGCGTCAAGGCCCTGATGGATGAGCATAGTACCGACAATGGAACACAGGGCATAGAGGCAACGGTTCGTTGGTATCCCGGCAAAGTATCCTTGAATAGGTATCGTGTGGAAGACGAAACAAAGGATGATCATTCCTGCTCCGGCTGCTATAGGATACAGCACCATTGTCTTGAGGTTCCACTTCAAACTCTTCTGAGCCTTGGTTCCGACACAAGTTACGGCAATGCATATGAGCTCCATGACCTTACAGGTGGCAATGGAGTCAAAGACCTTGAAGCGGTGGAACAGTTCAAGGATAAAGCCGGTCAACTTATTGTCAGCCGTTAGAGGAAGGTTGACAATAAGTTCGACGATAAGAATCAGATAGATGCACGAACGAAACATGTTGTACATCTGTTGTTGTTCGCGAGTTTCTTCGACCATAAGCCTGTTTTAATGAAGGTTCATCAGCAACTCTGGAGAGAAGCTGTCTGCATTGAGAATGTCACGGTAGTTGATATCCAGATAGCTGACACGACCGCTGATCTGATCCTCTGTGATTTCCAGACGGAGTTTCTTCTCCTCAGGGAAAGTGAGCTTCTTCAGAACAAGAACGTTACGGTAGTTCTTCGTGAATTGGGCCGCATGATTGATCATATAGACTGGTGTTAGCTCGATGGTCTGTGAGTTTGTGGCCTTCAGTTCTTTCTTATCCATCAGCTTCAGACGAATCTCGGCCAGGTCGTACTTGATGTTGCTCTTGTTCTGAAGAGAAAAATCAATGAAGAAGTAATCGCCAACCGTATAGATGTTGTTCACCTGTGCGCGGATGCCATACTGTTTGCTGTGCACACGATAGCAGTTGCGCTTGCTGCTAAAGATGGACCAGGCGAGGCGTGCCATGTCACCGCGTGTCATACTGACTTCGGGATTAGTATAGTCGCGCATATCCTCCTGCTGCACGGTATATACAGAATGGGCCTTCTTGGGGCCTTTCGTGTAGAAGATGGTGAACTGGGCGATATGGCGCTCACCAATGACAGTCACCGTACCGGCAAGCTCGTTGTCCATCATGACAGACTTTGGCTTCAGGCGAACAATGTTGTCGGCGCACTGGTTGCCGACAAGCTTGTCAGTGGAGATGTCCACAAGTTTGATGTTCTCCGGCATGATGATGTGTGTCGTCACCTGATCGTTGACATACACGGTGGTCTTCTGAAGGTTACTCTCGAAGATACGCTCATCATCGGGGGTGAGCTTGTGGATATAATGGATGGTTACTGTGTCTTTGGACTGAGCAAAGGTAGGGATCATGATCATCGCCATGAGAGCCATTATCAGAAATCGTTTCATATTAGATGTGTTGGTTATTGTGTTTTATTCGTCTTGAGTGTTTATCAAGTATACGATGGTGTTGTACTTGATGCGAGCCTTGTTCTTACGGATATTCTTCGACACGGCACTGCTGGCACTCTGGTACATGTTCTGCAGGGCCTGAAGCGCGATGACCTCCGGAGAGATTCCAGTGCTGCCGCCCGTATCGAACTGAATGCTTTGACTGGCAATGTTCGAACCGGCATCCTTCACCATCTCACGGAAAGTAGACTCGGGGACATAGAAGCCTTCCATGCCGTCGTTATCAAAGACGGAGAGGTTGACCTTGATGAACTTGTTGCCGACGAGGATGCTTGTGATGTTTGCCTTGACACGTTGCTGACTAAAACCGGTGACAATACCATAGAGGTACGACCCCTTCTTAAGCTTGATACCTTTGACCGTCACATCATCAAGAAGTTTGAAGCGGAGTCGGGTGCCTTCGCGTGCCTTGGTGGTCTTGTCGATCATCGCCTTGATGAGCGGATCGTCGACATTCTCCGTAGAGGTGACCGTGTTGAACTTCTCGGCATTCTTCTCCTGTACCTTCTCAACAATCTCTGTCTTTTCCTTGGCTTTCTGTTTCTTCTTGGTATTGCCGGTGAGCGCATCAATCACTTCCTGTTGCTGTCGTCTTTCCTCGGCTTCAGCTTCCTTGTCACGCCGCTGCTGGTCGGCATAGTATCGGTTCTGCCTTTCCACACTGCGGTTCTGGATGCGCTCCAGTTCACGGGCATAGTCATTGAGGTCTTCCTGTTGCGAACGACCGCTGCTATTGTAGCTGTTGATACGGTTCATGTTTGCCTGCTGACGGTTGCGCAGCTCCTCCTCTGCCTTCATCTGTTGGAGTCGTGCAGCTTTCTCCCTTTCAATGGCTTCCATCTCTTCTTGGTTATAGCCACTGCTGGTCGTGTCTTTCTGCTGAACGTCATCGCCAATGCCGTCTACGGCTGAGAAAGCACCGCCTTCTGCAAAGTTCTTGCTCATTGCACCCATCTTGTCTTCCATGGCTTCTCCACGGGCTTCTGGCAGACTCATATTGATCGAATCCTTGACCACACCCTTATTGTCAACGGGACCTGCTGAGAAGAATTGGGATAGTGTATAGCCCAAAAACAAGGCTATGGGCAGCAGTATCAAGGGAAAAACATATTTAGGCTGTTTGAGATTGAGTTTTTTCAGTTTCTTCCAATCCATATCATACGTTATCTAAGATTGATGATTAGGTGTTACTTATTATCGAGATATTTGACAACGAGCTCGAGCTGCTTATATTTGACCATGATGTCAACCGAATCCTTATGGCTCTTAAGCGGCAGATGAACCAATGAGTCGAGTTCGTGCTTAAGTTGCTTGCCTTTGGACGTCATCTCTATTGTCTGATCGACCTGTAGATTCTTGAGTCGCTGAATGCGCCGCATGCCATCAAATGCAGGCTTCACTTCCGCCATACCCGAGAGCAGGTCTCCTTCGTTGTAGCTGCTGGTAAAGGTCAGCCAGCAGCCAAGTACCAGAGAAGCAGTAAGCGTCGAGATTGTTATGACAGTAACCTTTTTCTTATGATCCTCCGCCCATTTGTTGGCCTGGTCTATCCTCTCTTTCAGTCTGACTCTGTTTAAAAGGTCTTTGATGGCTGCTGTGATCCTGGCATCTTTCTTGGCTTTGGTCTTCTTGAATATTTTCATACGCAGTAATATTTTAGCTCTAATAGTTAAGGTCTTTGTTTTCGAGTGTTCGCCAGTTCGTAATCAGCAAGCCATGCGGGTTGTTCTGCGTACGGGGCACGTTCTCAATCTCACCGACCGTGATGATGGACCGGCGGAGGTCACGGCTTCGGCGCTTGATGAGCTGAGTACCGAAATACTTGAACTTCTTATTGTGCTCATCAAACTGGATGGAGTCACACTTGATGGTACAGACGGCACTGCTGGAGATGATATCTGAATAGAAACCATTTTCCTCCATTGCCTGCTTCTGCTTCATCGCCGTACCGTCCGCCATATACAACGCCTTGCCAAGCGTCCACTTGATATAGTCGTCATCAGGCGGCAGGTTGAAGAAGTACTGATGGAAGAGCTGGATATGTGCTTTCGCCTCCATGACAAAGTTGGCCTCCAGCAGTGCACGCTCTGCGAGAAAAGGAATGTCGCCATCAAGGATATAGACCTGTTTCCGCTCATTGGCAACCAATCGCATGCTCTGGTACACCGTGAAGCCGCAGATCACGACGCAGGCAATGACCGTCAGGAAGACCGTCGTCAGTGCCAGTCTGGTCTTTTGTTCTAATGATTGAATCAGCATCTGTTTCTATATTTTATTTGTTTCCACGATCATAGGCATCCTTCATGGTGCCATAGCCATTCTTCAGGGCCTGACCGGCTGAGGAGCCACTTAATTGCTGTCCGGCTTCACGTACAATGCCAGCCGCCGCACCGCCCACGGCTCCTGCAAAGGTTGCCGCTCCTCCGTCATTGGTTCCTCTTGCACCCGCAACGGCGCCACCGACACCGGCCATGCCCATCTGGGCCGCAGTGCTTACTGCCGATCCGGCAACGGGAGCAACAGTAGAGATGGTGCTGCCACCCAAAGACAGCGTGTTGGTTACCGCACCTCCCGCCATACCTGCAACGACGGCACCGGCAGCACTGCCCGCGGAAGAGCTGACGCCTCCGGGAATGAGCCAGGATGCCACCTCGGGAACAAAGCGCAGCACATAAGCACCTACGAGCATCCCCATGGCATACATACAGTTGGATCCGATGCCCTGTAGGCCGAGCGCACCTATCTGATCCCAGGAGTTGACGGTTCCTTTTAGAAGTGTTTCATAGGCCTTGATGTCTTCCCTGAGGTTGTACATCAGAATGTAGTCGATGTAATAAAGGCTCATGTACACTACGAATCCCCATAGCGACAGGCTTAGATATTTTGATATCCACTGCGACCACGCATTGCTCCACGGAGGGACGATGGACAAGGCGAACATGATGGGCGCAAACGTAGCGAGGATCGTCATGAAGATCCGTTGGGCCACCAGCATGCCAAAGTAGGACATCTGAAAAATGAGCTCTCCGATAAACCTGATGACATCATTGATCCACTCGCTGACTTTTGTCTCCGCCGCCACGGCAGCCCTTTGCGCATAGTTGTTGATGGTGGATCCAAGGTTCTCCATGTTATAAATAAGACGATCCCACCAATGGGCATCCTCGCCGATGGCCTGCACCTGCTTGGCTGTCTCAATGCTGTCCTGTACTTCCCTCAAGCGTTTGAGATAGTCGTCTTGTTTCTGTGCAACCTTCAACTCAAGGGCCGCCACTTCCTGATTCTTGCTTTCGGCCATCTGCCTGGCTACCATCTCGAGCTCTGTGCCCGGTACCTTGAGGGCTGAGCAGATATAGCTGCTGCAAGTGATGCAGATGGACAATCCTGCTATACGGAGTAGTTTCATGACATCCATGCCTCGGCGTCCGAGCATCATCATCCAGCATTCGTAGCTTCCCATACAGAGAGCCAGTGCCAAGCCAAGCGCTTTGGCCAGACCTACGGCACTGCCCAGCATTGTGGCCTTGGGGAATGTATTCATAGCCTCCAACAACTTCATCAGACTCTTGTCGATGGCCGGGAGTCCCATGGTCAACAGTTGGTCGATGAAGACGGTCAAGGGCTGGAATATGGTTAATGTAATATCGAGTAACATAGTTCTTATTTATAATATTGTTGTGCCATTCCTACCAGATGAGCGACACGGGAAACGAGCTGTTCCATCTGCTTCTTATATTCGATATATGCCTTCTCCCGTTTGGCGTTCTCCAGCTCATAGCCGATACCCTGCTTGTGGGTGTAGGCAATGGACTGGCAGATCATGTCGTTCTGACGCTGAAGCTCATTGACCTGCGGATGCAGCTTGCCCTTGCTCCTGGCCAAGCAGTAACTCAGACCTTCAGTAATAGAGGACTGCATCCGGTTGAAGTCTTCCTTGAACGTGTTATAGACAATGTCTACATTTCGGTCTGCAGCCCTTGCCACTTCCTCATCATGGAGCTCCTTGACTTTTTCGCGCTCTTCCTCTACCTTTTTGATCTTCAACCGTTGGGTTTCCTCCTGGGCGACGCGCCTGGGCATGATGGTCTTGACATTCGACTTGCTTTCCTTGAAGTGTACGCGCCATCCCGATTTCAGTCCATGCCACTCCCACTTAGTGTAGGCTCCTGAATAGTTCTTATGCAGGAAATAGTAATACCAGTCAGGGGCAAAATCCCACGGCCCCGTCTCCATGCTCCGCCACTGCTTCTCCTTCTGCTGGTCGTGAGTGATTCTCTGTGCGGATACCGGCATTACGGCCAGCATCATCAGTATTGATAAAAGAAATATCTTGTGCATAGTCGTTTGGTTAATGGTTTATCCCTTATTCCACTTGTTGATGACCTCTTCAGCGATCTGGTCCTTCACCTCTGAGTTAAGGATGTCCCAGATGTAGTCATAGTGAAAGCCTCCAGTCGTTATGATGCTGCACCAGAGATTCGCGCTGTCGATGATGCTGAGCATGTTCGTGATGTATTCATGCAAGGTGTTCACCAACTGCATCTTCTCATCCATGCTTGCCTTCATGACATTCAGACCGCTTGCTGCAAGCGTGAAGTACATGGTCTTGATATTCTTGACTTCCCTCGAACAGGCATAGTTAGCTTCGGTATAGTACCACAGGACAGCAGGCTTCTTGGTGGCATACTTCACTGTGCTGGCTGTAAACTTACTGTATGTGTCAATCAGTTTATAGAGGTCTGTCCCCGTTGATGCCAGCGCTGTTCCCAGAATGACATAGCTGTAGGCATTGTTGAGTTTGGTGTTCAATGTTGTGCGGACGTCATTGAACTTGGTTGCCCCCTTTGTAACCAGACTCTGCTCACCATAACTGGCACTTACCTTCTCCAAAGCTTTTTCTTCCTCTTTCTTGATAAGCTTATGCAAGGAGATCAAAGCCTCTATCGTCGGCTGGTCCTTCGGGTACTCCAGACCGGCGTGTGCCTCCATAGGGAAAAGGATAACTGCTGTCAGCATACCTATAATAATATGTGGTCTCATAGTCGAAAGGTGTTAATCGGTCAGACTGTTCCAGTCGTTGATGATGTCATCCACCATATTGCTGGCCTGGTAGACGGAGGCCCACGTCAGCGGGTCTATGGCGAAGAACACCTCTCCCCACGTACCATAGTGGCACATCATTTCCATCACCTGCATCTTGTATTTGATTTCCAACAGACGGGAATAGATCTTATTGGCCAGTTCCAGACGGGTGTATCGGTCCATGAAGTTATAGCCGTCTCCCTGTCCTATGTTGTATCGGCCGCCTCCATTGGGGATATACTTGTTCAATATGGGTATGTTCGGACGTTTGATCTTCCCGTTATTAACGATGTCGATGAAATCATGAATCAGACCTTCTGTCTCAATGACTACATCAGACAGTTCGTTCAGACAGAGCACATAGTTCTTTACCGGATGCTCGCTGATGTATTTGATGACTGTCGGTAGCGAGGTAAGGATTTCTACACTCATGTCGAAGATATCTTTGTAATAGGTCGTTTCCTCGCCAAAACCTTTGATATTCGTCATCGACAGCTGATAGAGTTCCTTGATGCTCTCCATCGTTGCCGTGTACTGCAGAATCTTCTTCTGTTTGGCGGAAATGGTATCAAGCCGCTCGTTGTGCTTGTCCTCAATAAGCTTCTGAGCACCGGTATTAGCTGTCACCTGCGCCGTCGTCCAAGGGTCTGCTACGACTTTCCAGTATGCATTGGCACGAATGACTGCATAGAGAAGCATCATCGCTACTATAGAGTAACGGAGAAGTTGGTTCCCATCCGGAAACATCGGATTTAGTCTGAGTTGTCCCATAGTGGTAGTATTTTCTGTTTCTTGTTAACTTGAACTGCAAAGTCGAGGTACTTTCTGATGCCCAGCTTCTTGCGGTCTTCCTCAATCTTGGTGATGGCAGTCTGGATGTTGCCGTAGTGGCGCTCGTAGACCTTCAGCGCCTCTTTCTCTGCCCGCTCGGTTGTATAGGCCCAGTAACACTCTGGCGGTTCTTCGACACCGTATACGTCCGACACCTGACCACGGCAGATCCATACTTCTTTGAAGTAGCTGCGCCCGTCATGGTTGTTCAGCGCATTGACGGTGAAGATCTGCTGCTTCTGAACCTGAGTCAGGCCGAGGATGGCACTGATGTCGTCATAGCGGTCCTTGAACTTACTTTGGTCCAGCAGAATCTTCACGTCAGAGTTATTGATGATAGCCTCCTTCACAATCGGAGAGTCGATCACATCGTTCAACTCTTGGGTGACAACGCCTGCAATGCCGTGGAACTTGCGCACCGTCTTATAGAGGTATTTAATGTATTCCGCCATGGTCGGTGAGCTGATGGCCTTCCAAGCTTCCTCGATGATGAGCGCCTTTCGGCCCTTCTTGATGCGCATCTTTTGTAAGAAGACGTCCATGATAATGAGCACGACAATCGGGAACAATACCGGGTCATCCTTGATCTTGTCGATCTCGAAGACGATGAACTTCTCATCAAACAGACTGGCATCTACATCGTTGTTGAGCGTGCATTCCAACTCTCCGCCTTTATAGAACTGCTCCAAGATAGCCGCGAAGTTATCTATGTCGAAAGCTATGTTCTTTTCAGCCATGATCTGTGGTATACGCTCCAAGGCAAACTCGTAGTAACTGTTGAAGCTGAGTTCTCTGACCTGCAGTTTCTGGCGTTGTTTCTCCATCTTGTCAATGCGCTGCTCGATGGTGATGAGGTAGTTTCCCTCGATGAGCTGTGGCATCAAGCGCATGAGCTGTTTGTTGGCAGCAACCTTCTCACCCTCAGAGGCGGCCTTGTCATTGATGAGGTCATGAAGCTTGTTCACCTTTCGCTGGATGCGTCCGTAGGCTTCCTTCTCCTGACCAGCATGTAGATGATCATGGTCGGCCAAAGTACCATCAGCAGCAGAACCGAGACGATTACCTCCATCACTCTGTCCGCCAAAGGCAGATGAATCTTCGGAGGCTTCATTTTCTTCAGATGTACCATACTCGTAATGCTTGTATTTTTCTTCCAGCTCTTTTTCCTGCTTCTCAAACGTACCATTCTTTTTGTCTTCCAACAAGAGACGCTTCCTCAGTTGCTCGCGCTCTTCTTCTGTAAACTTGTGGAACGGTTCGAAATAATTCTCGTAGTACTCCACGATTGTCTGGTTGATGATCTTGTCCTCAATCTTCGTCGGAGTCTCACTGCCCTTGAAGATGAGGAAGATGAGCGACTTGAGGAAGTTCTTCTTTTCTCCGAAGTTCTGACCATACTCGATATCCGTGATCTTGAACGGATTCATGGAAATAGGATGCTCCTTGCTATAGGTAATGTAAGTACCTTTAAAATAGCGGCATATACCCTCGTATGAGTCTCCCGTATCGACCATCACTACGTCCGTATCCTGCTCCAAGAGCTGGCGGACGACACTGTTCATGTGGAAATAAAATGTTGCTTGATAATCAGATAGTTACAAGGTAAATGGTACAAAAAAGTTCACGTAGATATCCAGTAATTTATTGACATCCTATGCTATTGACACGTTATCGCATTAGCA